>Ga0207426_1001510_pt1 | contig 18980 bp, 10 predicted proteins | sample AraplaMF_Cvi_mMS_FD_184265 | JGI IMG/M metagenome (GOLD analysis project Ga0207426, IMG submission 184265) | Arabidopsis root microbial communities from the University of North Carolina, USA - plate scrape MF_Cvi_mMS (SPAdes) (version 2) | ecosystem: Host-associated > Plants > Roots > Endosphere... | reverse complement strand
TTCCTCAAGAAAGCCACGAACTCGTCGATATACATCACGGTGACTCCAGTATGGCCGGTGCAACCGCACCACGACTGTGAGTGACAAGCCGCATTAAGGGCGCCAAGGAGTCGCGCTCGAATATGAAACGTCCTATGATAGGAATTGGGGTCGAAAAATCGGGGAGAGATGTGGCAAAGGAAACCTCAGAGAGACGGCGCGTCGAGGCACGCTTCTGGACGTAGAGTTTCATCGTCACAGAACCTGATTCAGCATGATCGCGACCTCCAATTTGCCCTTGGAGCATATAGCGATAGTTTTCCGCCCTCGGACTCTCATTTCGGTTTGCACTAGTCGCGCTGTGGAGTTCTCGGGCAGAGACGGACGTCAAAATTAAATAAGAGGCGTGCGATGTTCTGCTTAGTAGCAAACGCTGAAAGAGACGGCTTCGGGAAGGTCGTTCACCGGGAGGGGTCACAGGCTGCGGTCGAATATTTCGACACGCCAGTCGCCGGCGGCCGGCGCACTGTGCACGTGCCGCTGACATCAATCAAAGCGAAGCGGCTGGGACGTAATACTCGTGTCTATGTGTATTACGAGACACGCGAACAGTGGTGTATAGGAAGAGTACGAGAAGACGACGGCGAGGGCGTCGAAGTACGTCTTGCGGATAAGCACGACGTTTATCTGGAGTATGACCAGGTCTTCGTTCGATGGAAGCACCCCATCAATGACCCCGTAGTTTACCTCGGCAAATTCATCACGGAAACGCCACAATATGCCGAATCGCGTTCTGGATTTCTTCGGAATTACCTTCACCAGCGAGGCAATGCTTTCGGAATTTCCGCACTACTGTCCTCATCGATCGAATTAGAACCCCATCAAGTCGACGTAATACGCCGAGTCTTGACCGATCATTCCCAGCGCTATTTGCTGGCTGACGAGGTCGGGCTTGGCAAAACGATTGAAGCGGGAATCGTCATTCGGCAAACCGTGCTCGATGACCTACGTCAGCATAGGGTTCTCGTGCTCGTGCCGCGTGCCTTGGTGAATCAATGGCGCGAAGAGTTGATCGTTCGTTTTGGTCTCCAGGACTTTATTGACGACTCCGTCTTCGTGCTACCTCAAGAAGACACCGAGGAACTGCGTCAAGCGCTCGACAATTTGTCCTTGCTCGTCATTGACGAAGCACACCACCTAGCGAACAGCAATGCGGGCGAAGCGATGCAGACTCTGTATCGTCTTATCAGTCAAGTGGCGCAGCGGACCGCTCGTCTGCTGCTCTTGTCCGCCACGCCTATCCTCCGCAACGAGGGCGGCTTCCTTCGCATGTTGCACTTGCTAGATCCTGTTGTGTACCCTCTTGACGATCTGGAGAGCTTCCATACCAAGATCGTCAATCGTCAGGCATTGGCGGAGACAGTTGCAGCGCTCGATCCCAGCAACTTCTTGTTCATGGACGCACCGCTCGACGAACTGATCGCGCGCGTTCCAAACGACCCACGACTCACGCAACTGACGCAGGCACTAAAGGGGAAGTTGCTCGAACTTCCGGATGAGAACGACGTCGAGTTCTGCGCGGCCGTTCGACAATTGCGTGCGCATATATCCGAGACCTATCGCCTGAATCGACGAATCTTGCGCAATCGCCGCAGCCACGTTGAAGGACTCACGCCAGAGCGGAGAGGGGCCGAGGTCTGGACTATAGAGAACTCGCCAATGGCGCGTCTCGAATCCGCGCTGGAAGATTGGCGCGTGGGCGCATCCATGGTGCTGAGCGCAAAGGCTCCGGTTATCGCGCAAGAACTTGCAGATTTTTATTGGACGGTGGTATGCGCTCTATCTGAGGGGATAAGTGCATTTCGCGTACTGTGCGAAGAGCGCCGAAAGGGCATCGAACTGGACAGAGTTGAATCGTTCCAAAAAGAAGATGACTTGCTCGACGCCATCTTTGGCGCAATTGACGCTGAGGAGTGGCTAAAGGCACGCCTCAATCGCTTGCTCGCGGGCCTACGCTCCCTGCCTGATCTCAGCAAAGCGGTGATTTTTTGTGCCAGCGTCGAGACGGCGGATGTGGCTTTCGCTTTCTTGAAAGACCATCATCTCGCAGTAGTGAGACATGATGTTGGTGCGCTTGGGACTGACCTAAATCAGAAAACCTGGCGTGCATTTTTGACGGATCCAACAGTTCGCGCCATTGTCTGCGACCACAATGCGGAAGAAGGTATCAATCTGCAGGGCGGGAACAAGGTCGTTGTGCACTTCGATGTCCCTCTCCAGCCGAATCGCATTGAGCAGCGCCTTGGCCGCGTGGATCGTTACGGTTCCGGAAAACCAGTCCGGTCCTACGTGTTGATCGATGAACGCGCACCGCTGCAGAAGGCATGGTTCGATCTTTTAGACAAAGGGTGGGACGTTTTCGGCCGATCTATCTCCAGTTTGCAATACCTAGTTGAAGCGGAATTAAATTCTTTAGCTGCGACAATGATCCAAGAAGGCGTCGAAGGGCTCGAAGCACTCTGCGACAGATTAGCCTCTGGACTGGTGAAACGTGAAATTGAACTGATCGATCAGCAAGACGCGTTGGATCAACTCGCGCCGATGGTTGAGGACGATTTGAGCGAGTTATTCGACACTGACGGCGACTGGAAAGGCATCCGTGACCCGATGCTTTACTGGATTGAGGACACGTTGCTGTTTCGCAAAGTGGACGAACCGCGTCGACCGAACGTTCAGTCCGTCGATAACCCTTTCCGCTTGCACTATTGCTCACCCGACGCGGAAAATCACGCACCGACGCTCATTCCCTCGTCTGGATTCATAGACGACTTCCTTGGAGCAATTGACTTTGATGCGCCTGGCAGTTGTTCGACCCGGCCGCAATCATATCGATACGTCGTCCATCGTCCCACGGCAGTAAAGCGTGGAATCCGCCCGATGCGTTATGGCACGGAGTTCATCGAGGCGATCAAATCATTCTCCGATCTCGACGATCGCGGCCGCAGTTTCGCAATGTGGCGCCAGGTATTTGACGAATTCCCTGCGTCCGAGATCCGACTCTGTTTTCGCTTTGATTTTGTGCTCGAGACTTGCCTGGACGAGGCGCTTGCGGTCGCTGCCTTCGATGGCGGAAATTCAAGCGATGTATTGCGCTCAGTGCTGGCGCGACGAGGCGATACCTTATTCCATCCCGAAGTGATGCAGGTATGGGTCGACGAAGATGGCGGTGAACTACCGAAGGACTTGATTGAGCGGCTTTTGTTGCCGGAGTATGCGAAAAAGGGCGGGAACGGCTATATCGACAAGAATCTCAAACTGTCTTACCTTCGCGCGTTTCAGAAGGTGGCGCCTGATACGTTCGCAAATTGGGAGGGACGCTGCCATCGAATGCGCGACCACGCGCGAGCCATTGCGATGGCGAAGCCTGAATTGAGAGAGCGACAGCGCGCTGCATTGGAGCGAGCATTCGCGGAAGATGAAATTCGCTACGCTCAGTTGCAGACGCGAATCCAGTCGTTACGTGGAACGGAAGCGCAGAGCGAAGCGCAGCAGCTTAAGTTCGAGCGGGCGCTGAACGACGCGCTGCATCGTGGCATTTCGTCACCTTCGGTAAGGGTCGACGTTGCTGGTGTTGTCTTCCTTACCAGCGAGCCAGTATCGCTGATCGAACGCGCAATTAGGGAAGGCATATGAGTTTCGGTTTTGACGAACTACAGGATCTGCTTGCCAATTGGCCATCTGGTGAATTGCCAGAGAAGGTCGATGATGGTGTGCTGGACCGGATATGTCAGGTGCTTCGTGCTGCTCGTGCTCAAACTGAAGGATCGGCCTGGAACGCTGACCTCCAACCTTTGCTTCGACACATTCTCTTGCGTGCGAGTGACAGCGCGGGCAAAAGCATGCGGCTTCGCGTGCCGGCCGGCAGAGGGTGGCCTGATCAGGCGAGTTGGGGAAGTTACGGAATAGAGGTACTTGAAGCTGGTTCCTCCGCCTATCTCCTGACAGCCAGTCCTTGGCATCCAGATTGGCTCGGAGGCGAAGAAGGGGGCGTGTTCGCTGCGGCGTTTTCCGACAAGAACGTGCGTCGCATGACGCATTGCGTGGCCGATCCCTTCGTTGGCGACGCGACCAGCTTTGCCAATTACTCTTCTCTCGGTCAGTGCGAAGCAGTGCGCGCCGCTTTCCTGATTCCAGAAGGTGACACCCTGATAGTCAATCTGCCCACTGGATCTGGCAAGAGCCTGGTCGGGCAGGCGCCCACGTTGGTCAACAAGGAAGAAGGACATTTGACTATCTTCGTCGTCCCAACAGTCGCTCTAGCGCTCGATCAAGAGCGCGCCATGCAGCGACTCTTTCGACGGACCGACGGTTCTCGTCCGGATTGGCCGTTGGCGTGGTATGGCGGCTTATCTCAGGAACAGCGTGCGGAGATACGCAAACGCCTGCGCAATGGTACGCAGCGTATCCTTTTCACGTCTCCGGAAGCCCTGACGACCTCGCTGCTATCTGCCGTTTCTGACGCGGCCAGTGCCGGAATGTTGCGTTACTTTGTAGTTGATGAAGCTCATTTGGTCACCCAGTGGGGCGACGATTTCCGCCCATCCTTTCAGGCCTTGGCAGGGCTGCGCCATACCCTTTTGGGATTGTCTAAGCGAGCCTTCCGTACACTCTTGATGAGTGCAACCTTTACAGAAGAAACCGTGGATACGCTGGCGAGCCTCTTTGGCCCCGCCAACCGCGTGCAGATGGTCTCCGCGGTTCATCTTCGGCCGGAGCCGCAATATTGGTTCTATAAGGCCTCGTCATCGAAGGAAAAAGAAGAACGAGTACTTGAAGCGCTACGCCACGCACCAAGACCATTTATTCTCTATGTCACAAAGCGCGACGAGATCGCCCATTGGAACACCGTACTTCGTTCCGTCGGAGGTTTGCGCCGGCTCGCTACATTCGACGGGGGAACGCCTGATCATGAAAGACTGCGCATTATCAAGGAATGGGCTGACAATCGCATCGATGGCATCGTTGCAACGTCAGCTTTCGGCGTCGGCCTAGATAAGCGCGATGTACGAACGGTAGTCCATGCGACGATTCCGGAAACGCTAGATCGATACTACCAGGAGGTGGGCCGCGGCGGCCGCGACGGGAAGTCGTCGGTCAGCCTTCTTGTATTCGATGACTCCGACTGGAATTTGCCGGACCGTCTTGCGAAGCCTAAGATTATCTCGACAGAGCTTGGGTTTGACCGATGGAAGGCCATGTACCAGTCCCGGTCTTCGACGTCCGAAGAAGGTCTACTGTCAATCAATATAGATGCGGTGCATAAGAGGTTGCCAGGTGGGAGCGAGTACAACGTCACGTGGAACATGCGCACACTCATCTTGATGGCAAGGGCCGGTCTGATTAGTTTGGATATCGATGCGAATCGTGACGATCAAGATGTCGATCAGGCTGAAAGCGCCCCATCGCCGCTCGCAGCGATGGCCAGTGTACGAGTGCGGATTCTGAATGACGGCCACCTTATCCCGGACTTGTGGGAAAGTTGCGTCCGCACTTCGCGCGGGAAAACATTGGAGGCGGCGGAACGGAATCTGCAGATGATGCGTCAGCTCTTGCCCGGCCTCAGCGGATCAAAGCATGAGATTGGGCGAGAAGTTGCCGCGACACTCGCAGAACTATACCGTGTGCAGTCCCCGCGTTGGCCAGTTCATGTGACACAAGTATGCGGTGGCTGCCCTAAAGATCGCTTCGCAGTCCGGGACCGCATAGACTATGCCGAACCGACGGTAATGCCGGTACATCGTGTAACGTCGAGACAGAACGACGCTTGGAAGGATAAGTTTCCGTGGGTGGACCCGGCGTTCGTTTTCCTATTCTACGATGCGACTCAACCACTGGCCGATATTCGGCATTCCATCTTGCAGTTTGCTGGATGGCTGGTCCGCTTCTGCGGAGTGCAGGAGCTCGCCACGTCTCCGAATTCCGTTCTAACAACTTTTCCGGCATGGGACAGGTTGTATCAGCACGCCCACGACCGAGTGCTGCTACACCGTACTATCTCGGACAGTCTCATGGAACCTTACTCTCCGTTAGCCCGTATGTCGATTCTAGAACCGGACTCAGAACCGGACCTCGTGCTCGGCATGCAGATGCTACAGCGGCCCTTTCACATCGTCGTGATGCCGCTCGGCTTGCGAGAACCCGGCAACAGGCAGCGCCGACTTGCTGACGTCAGTCCAAATGCGCTGCGTTTGGATAATGTGATTCGCGTGATTACCCAATGAGTATTCTCAATCTTCAATCCGATGGCCTTCCATCGATCGTGCTTACGCTCGCAAGGGTCGCTGCGCAAAACAAAACGATCTCCCGTGATGACTTGCTTGCCATTTGCGTACCCCAAGCAACCAAGGACAGCGACAAGGATCCGACTGGTCGGGCGCGCGCAACTTTGGTGCGTTGGACCAATCTTGGTCTGTTTGTAGAAGACGGCGACCAGGTTCGACTGTCCGTGGGACTTAGCAGAGGCGAAACGATCGACGCGTTTACCACTCGCCTGCCTGAAGTATGCCGAGAACTCGCTTTGCGTCACGAAAACAGTATGCCGTTGTGGCCCACCGATGGAAAGATCTCGGAAGAGGCCGCAGGACGCACAGCCGACTTCTGTCGAGGTTTGGCCTGGTGTCTGGCTCAGGACATCTACACATTGCCGAGCTCGCAAACAGAGATTGAAAGCCTTGCTACATTCCAAGTTCAAGCGGGACGCTTCATTTTCTTGAATGACACACGCTGGCCGGGGTTTCGAACTTGGGCGAGGTTTCTTGGCTACGCAACCGGCGATGATTCAAGTTTCTTCTGCGACGCGACAACGGCAGTTCGCTGGGCGTTCAGTCAGATCATGCGTACGGAAGAGACCTTGGCCGCATCGGAAGTTATATCCCGCTTGGCAGAGTGTCTCCCGGTTATTGATTCCGGCGTCTATCGACAAGAGGTTGAGCAAACGCTCAAACCTGAGACTTGGAAAAAGCCGGCTCCGGGTCATGTGTCGACTTCACTTTCGTTTGCTATGCAATGCTTGCATAACCAAAAGACCATTCAACTGACCAGAATGGCGGATGCGAGTTCGCAACTGACGCTTGTCGGCCGTGGCGGACGAACTTGGGAAAGCTTCACGCACGTACGCTTGATGAAGGACGCGTCATGAGCCTACTGAACTATTGGCCAACATCCGAGGAAGTAAATCGCTGCATCAACCATGAGGCTGAAGGCGCCCACGATGCGGTACTCCTGGCTGTGCATCAACCGTCGCCGCTGACGTACCAATTAGCCTCGACGACGATTACGTCATCGGGGGAAAAGATTCCATCCGACGAAGAAGCACTCTTCAAATACCTGATAACGAAGGATGTTCCCTCCGGCGCGCATGTGGTACCCATTACTGGAGAATCGGGCGTAGGCAAGTCGCACATGGTGCGCATGTTGGCGGCACGACTGCAAAGCGCAAATGAAGACGGTCGCTATGTCATGATGCGCATCCCGAAGAGCGCGAGCCTTCGGAAAGTCGTGGAACTTATCTTAGAGAAGCTGCCAGAAGAGCAATATGCGTACGTGAAATCGGAATTTGCCAAAGCCCTTTCAGAAATTGATGTCGATACAGCAGTCGTCAACTTCCAAAGTCAACTCGATATCGCTCTTGGCGAACTCGCGAAAGAACTTCAGTCAAAGGTGCAAGCAGATCCGCGCAACACTGCGCTGAAGGAGCAACTAGGACACGCGCGCAGTCTGCCGAAGTTCTTTGGCGATCCAGTGCTGGTCGACTATTTTCGAAGCGAGGTCTTTCCAAGATTCGTTCAACGCGCGATCGAAGGCGCAAAGACGACCGAGCAGCAAACGCGGGCCGAAGATTTCCATGCAGGCGATTTCGAACTACCTCCTAAGAAGATCGACATTAGCCAGGCCGCGTCGACGACCCGTGCATACTACACGCTCAACCTCGCGACACGTGAAGGTGAAGGTCGACGTGTAGCCGCGCGACTGCTCAACGAGAGTAATGTCGTTGATCTGGCAATTCGGCGCTTGTTCAAGTTGCAGGAATCTCTAGGTGGCATGACGTTGCAAGAAGTCATTCTCGAGATTCGCCGTCTGTTGCTCAAGCAAGACCGTGAACTTGTGATCTTGGTTGAAGACTTCAAGGCATTGACTGGCATTCAGGACACGCTGCTCAACGTGCTGATTCAGGAAGGCGTGCGCGACGGCAATCGAGAATTCGCCACGATGCGATCGGTCATCGCCGTGACCGATGGCTATCTGCGCGAGAAAGATACGATCGCTACGCGCGCAAAGCGTGTGTGGAGAGTAGAAAGTCACTTATCTGGTGACGCGGAGGTTCTGCGTCGCACGAACGCACTGGTCGCCTCGTACTTGAATGCAGCGCGCTGGGGCTACGAAGAATTGGTGCGCCATTTTGAACGTAGCGGCGGTGTGCAGTCGGTGCAGCATGAGGGGATAGGGGTCTATGCCGATCACGACACGACCGAATCTTCCGTGCTAACCGCCTTTGGAAATGAGGGCGAGATCCCCCTTTTCCCGTTTACGGAGCAAGCCATTGAACAGTTGGCGCGAGCGACGCTTACCCAGAACAACGCCTTGGTATTCACGCCGCGTTTCATCATCGACAATATCCTGCGCGCCTTGCTACTATCCGGCCGACCCGCCTTTGAGCGTGGACAGTTTCCACCGCCCGACATCAACGCGACCGGAACGAATGCGGAGGTCACACAGTGGCTCGCCGCCCTACCTGTATCAGCTGATTTGAGAGAGCGCTATCGGCGTGTCGTGACAATCTGGGGCAATGGGCCGCTTACTGCTGCTGACATCGGGTATATTCCGAAGGAGGTCTTTGACGCATTCAAGTTGGACAGACCTGGCGTTGAATTCCGACCGCCTCGAAAGCCAGATTCCGAACAAATCGACCCAGTCAACCCGCCGCCGAATCCCGACCCGACGCCGGACGATCAAGGTTTGATCGATGCGCTCGAAAGCTGGGTCCAAAAAAACGAACGTTTGCCTCAGACAGTGGCGAATCAAATCCGACAGTCGATCGCTTACGCTTTGAACGAACGAATAGATTGGCAATCCGAGCGCTGCGCCAGGTCACCCCTCACGTATAAGCAAATTTCTATTCCCCTCGCCGGGGGAAACACGAATATTGCATCGGATGCTATTCAGGTCGCTGTCGACAACAGCGATCCTACAGGAGAGGTCCGCATAGCATTGACCGCCGTAACTCGCTTCCATGAGTTGAACGGTGGGAAGACGAACTATGTTGGCGTTGACGAAGACCTGATGTGGATCGCCAATCTAACCGACCGGTTAATGCCGCAAGCATTGGCACTTGTGCGCGCAAGTATGCGTAAGAAACTCGGAGCCGCTTTACGTTTGTTATCTATTAATAGTCGCATCCTTGGCGCAATCGAACGCGGTCGCACATCGGCTAGCCTTGCCACGTTCCTATTCAGTGAACCCCAAATTCCTCCACGTGCGGCGGAAGAGGCACCCACGGAGTTTGGCGAGTGGCGATCCATGCAGGAGCAGGCACTGAGGATACGTCCTGATTTAATGCAACTTGTCGCCTCGTTCTGCGGGAGTTTTCAAGGTATCGGCAAGACACCGTACGCCATGGATATGGTTCGTGTGACCGAATGCTTCTTGCCTGAGAGCGAGACCGCGAACCTGACGATACTTGACGGCTTATCAAGCGACCTAAAGCGGGCTATACAGGCGATGAGCGAAGTACGCGTGAGGGCTCTCGTCCGCAAAGTTTCACAGCAGGCCAACAACATTCGAACCAAGGTCGTGGCGGAACTGAGTGAAACCTTCGACAAGCACGAGGTCTCGGACGAAATTAAAGCATTGGCCGATCAGTTAAAAGAATCTGGTGTGTGGAACACGGAAGAAATTGGCATGGGCCACATTGCTTTCAAGAACTTGTGCGAGGACTTCCGTAGTTGCGCGTTGCGTGAATCCTTGACCGTACTTGCTACTTCGAGCGAAGGTGAAGATGGGGCGAGTGAAAATCAGTTGATCAGTCGGATGGGTCGATTCGACATACATCCGATTATCGTTGCCTCGCGCTTCGTTGAGACCACTCGCAAGATGGTGCGTGCCGCCGAGAAGCGAGCTAAGTCCTTAGAAGAGCAGTTCAAAGGAATTGACCCACAGGGAAGAGCCGACGAGATCCAAGCCTTGTTTGATGACATCGTGAACGAAATGAGTGCCTTGGGAATGCAAGGAGAAGCAACATGCTCCTGAAGGATGCGCAAATCGTCCGTTCGCGCTTAGTGAGAGCGGAAGCAGCAAGCATTGGCATCGAAGAGGCGAATGCGCTAGCCAGCAAGAAGGCAGATTTGGAAGGGCATGCAGCGCGCATTGTCATGTTGACACGTCGGAACTCCTTGCTTCGCAACGAGGGCATAAATGTGACGCCAACGCAGAACACGGAGAAGACCCGGCAACTTGTTATCCAGATCGGTGAAAGGTTCAAAGAGTCGCCTAAATCAGCTACGCTTGTCGACAAGCAGCGCTGGACCAAACTGACCGGAGCACTCACTGAATTCATCGTCTCGGGAGAGGCGCAACAGAAGACCGACTGGAATGTTTATTTCAGCCGCAAACTCTTCGGTGGCGTTCCTCCCGAACAACGCAAGCAAACGATCTTGCAATCTCTGCCCGCGAACAAGAGCGCATTGGAGCGCTATACGTTTCTATATGAACGTTTTAATCAGCATCGCAATCGGATACCTAGCACTGTAGAGGCGCTACGAGAGTTGCACACATATTCGAAAGACTTGGCGGATATTGAGTTTGTCGAGAATGACGACGTACCGCAATCGGTAAGAGCTTTCTTCAGCGCTACATCCACAGCTACAGGAGCCAGTTTGGACTTGCTGACGCCCGAGGTCTTTGAATGGCTGCGCACCAACAAAATGTTGGCCAACTATGTTGTGCGTGCACGCTAATGGAATGAGGTGGTCATCTTGGACGCACGCGAAGATTTTCTTGCCTCGGTTCTGGACCGAATTGAAGAACGTGAAGCGAGGTTACTTGTTTGGGGGATTGTAGATGGCGCGTTTAATCGCGAAGAAATTCGAGATTTACTCGATCCCCTTATCGATGAGGCTCTCGATCGAGGTTTCGATGACTTCTTCTCCGCTGACGACGTCCTGACGGAACTGCTCCAACGCAAGTGGATTACAGAAGTGCCGGCAGGTAGCGGTGGTGTCATTGGATATCGCTCACGAATGGCGGAGACCGTGCGGTTGATGCAACGCCTGCGACAACTGTTTCCAAAACACTCCGGCAGCGGGGGATGGCAGCACGCCCCGAGTCTTGTTGCGGATTTTCGCTTCTTGCGGCGGCGCCGTCGCTACCCAGCGCGCGACATTTCCGCTGAGCAGGCGCTTGCCACGATCGGCGACGTGGCTCCCAGTCCGGCGGTGACGACGGCTATCCAAGCGCTATTGGTGTCTCGTGATCGTGCCGTTCGTCTGTCTGGCTTTCAAGTCCGCGCTGCCGCACGTATCCTGCATGCTATTGAAGTCGGGAAGGAACTGGCGACGATCGTTTGCGCCGGAACGGGTAGTGGCAAAACACTTGCGTTTTATCTGCCGGCTCTTGCTTCGATTTATCGCCACGTACTGGTAGAAGACAAGTCAGAACGGTGGGTCAAATCCATTGCGCTGTATCCCCGGACCGAGTTGCTCAAGGACCAATTGCGTGAGGTCCTGCTCCGCAATCGCAGCCTTAAACGTGGCTTAGCGCCGAAAGATCAAGTATCGCTTCGCGTGGGCGCCCTGTATGGCGATACACCGTATTCCGCACAGTATTGCGAATGGGCGAACGTGGGTAAAGATTGCGTCTGTCCAACCCTTGCCTGTCTGGACTGCGGCGGCGAGTTGCGCTGGCTGCATAAGGATCGTAATGAGGGCCGTGAGCGACTGGTGTGTGCTTCCTGCCAGTCGGTACTGGACGGTACGGAATTCGCGCTCACTCGAGAATCACTCAAGAACTTCGTTCCGGATCTTCTGTTCACAACCACTGAGATGCTAAATCAGCGCCTCTCAGACAGTTCGATGATGCATCTCTTCGGCGTCGGTCCGAAGGCGTTGAATGCACCTGAACTTGTGTTGATGGACGAAGTTCACACATATGAAGGCAAGCACGGCGCACAGGTTGCACTTCTAATGCGACGCTGGCAGCGATTGCTACAGCAACCGCTGCGCTTCGTCGGACTGTCAGCGACGTTGCGTGAAGCAACGCAGTTCTTTGCCTCTTTGACCGGATGTCGACTTGATTTCGTTGACGAAATTTCGCCGCGCGCAGACGAGATCGAATCCGAGGGCGCAGAATATATGGTCGCGCTGCGCGGCGATCCGGTTTCTCGTGCCGCGCTGCTGTCCACGACCATCCAAGTTGCCATGGTGCTGCAGCGTTGCCTAGACCCTAAGGCAGTGCAACCGAACGAATCCATCAGCCGTGGCGCGTTCGGGCAGCGAACCTTCGTATTCACAGACAATCTCGACGTAATCAATCGGCTGTATTTCGACTTGTTAAGTGCCGAAGGACGGAATAGTTATGGTGATCCCGACATGCGCAACGCGCCCAACGGTGGCTTGGCGGTGTTACGCGAGGCTGGGACTTCGCTCTTGCGCTATGTCAACGGACAAGACTGGCGTTTCTGTCAAGAACTGCAACACGGCCTGCAGCGGCGCTTGATGGTCTCGCGCGTCAGTTCTCAAGATCGTGGCGTAGATCCTCTTGCGAATGTCGTAGTCGCGACGGCAGTGTTGGAAGTAGGCTTCGATGATCCGGTCGTCGGTGCAGTAATCCAACACAAGGCCCCGCGTGGTATGGCGGGATTTCTGCAACGCAAGGGCCGCGGCGGGCGCACTCGGGGAATGCGTCCTTGGACGGCAGTTGTGCTGTCGGACTACGGTCGCGACCGCGCTGCTTACCAAAGCTATGATTCGCTCTTCGACCCGGAATTGCCGGTTCGTACCCTTCCATTAGCAAATCGTTACATTGTCAGAATGCAAGCCGTCTATGCCACCATGGATTTTCTGGCGATGAGATTGCAGGACGGCCCGACGGGCAGCGTCTGGAGCGACCTTAGCGGCGGTCGCAAAATCAATGATCGACGTCGTCAGCGCCTATTGCGGGAATTGCGCAGCATCCTAGAAAGCGAAACGGGCAGTCGGCGACTTACAGACTTTCTACGGCGCGCTTTACGCCTGAACGAAGAGGACCTTTCGGCGATACTGTGGGAATATCCGCGACCGCTGATGACAACGGTGCTTCCGACGGCACTCCGGCGCCTGGAAAGCAACTGGAGTGCAGACGGTAAGCCGGGCCAAGACTTCCACGTCTTCAACACGCCGCTCCCAGATTTCGTCCCCGGTTCGCTTTTTGCCGACCTGAATTTGGCCGAGGTCGCGATCGATCTACCCGCGTCTGGGTCGGCCAGTCCCTTCAATGCGCCGGCAATGTCCGTCTACGCGGCGTTGCGCGAATTTGCTCCCGGCCGAGTCAGCCGACGCTATGGCGTGCGGCATCGCACCGAGCGTCATTGGATCGCACCATCCGCGGACTTTCAGCACGCGCCGGGTACGGGCGGCGTCTTCGAGTTGGAGATTGACTCGATCGGAAGCCATGTTTTGCTCGGAGACTACCAGATAACTCAGGGCGAAGAGACGGTGACGCTTCCGGTTTATCGTCCGGTTCGCATTGCTCCGGTAGCGCCGCCTACACGGGTAAAGGATTCCTCCAACGCATCGCTGCAGTGGCATAGCCAAATCGTCGCTACGGTCGATCCTTCTTGGCTGTCGCCACCCGTCGGTAGTCTGTGGACGCAGATCGTAAATCGAATCGGCTTCTTTACGCATTCTCGGCACGCGCCCGTCGAGATTCGGCGCTTTGCCGTGGGTGCCTCTGCGGATATCGGTGTGGGCGCTGAAAAGGTCCGGGCCGAAACGCAATTTCAGCGAAACGGATGCGCAGTCGGCCTAGGCGCCCAGTTTGCAGCGGATAGCGCGGTATTCCAGATTCGCCTTCCCGACGACTTGCATCTGCGGCGTCAATCCGGCGACGACGCAAAGTGGCGTGCACTGCGTAGCGCCCGTTTCATCGACTCTGCGTGGCGAGGAGAACGTCTTGCGATGATCGGCAGCCCCTTCATGCGCGAGTGGTTGGCGCAGATCTACCTGTCGGCTTTGACCTACGAAGCCATGCAGAGAAAGGTCGGTCTTGCGGACGCTGACGCGTCGATCCAACAGGGCAACGCGTCATTCTCGCTGCCGGATGTGCTTGGCTTGCTTTTCCAGTCCCAGGTCGTCGAAGTACATGGCGACGATCTCACTTCGAGCAGTCCAGACATGCTTCGTCAGGAACTGAGCGGCTACCTGCACGATCCGGCCGTGATCGCGGAGTTGCACAGAACTGGCGCTATGCTTTGGGACCCAATAGATGCTACATGGGAGCCCTGGTTACGAGGGGTCTATCACGCGACCCTTGCCGCGGCGATCCTGCGCGCTATTACAGATCTGTGTCCGAGTATTGATTCAGACGATCTCACGGTAGATCTGAGTCGTGGATCTCCGTTGTCGGAGGAGGCAGTCGGCTTCCACGCTGGCATCGTGGAAGCGTGGTTTTCCGAGCGAAGTCCGGGGGGAAACGGATTGGTCGAGGAACTTATGCGACGCTATGCGGAGGATCCGCGCCGTTTCTTCGCCACTGTCCGAGCAAACCTCGAAATGGCCGAATTCGAACTGATTGACCATCAGCTAAGGCAGGTCGTGACAATGCTCGCGACGAACAACGGAAGCGGAGATCGCGAAAGCGCAATCCTAGCGGGCCAGTTCCGTGAAGCTGAGAGCCAAGAGGAGATGGCGCAGACCTTCAGAAAGCTCCGGCGCACTCTGATTCGGGAAGGCTTTTCACCATTCCATGGTTTCCTTGTGGCCCTTGGTAACCGCGTTCTGAGGCCGGGATCCGGTCCCGCCACAGACAATTACCTCGCGGGAACGCTGCATCTTTGGCGAGGCGAGGAAGCGCGTATTGGCATCGAGATCGACCTGCGCGTGATGAGTTACTTCCTCAGTCAATCGGACGAGATCGATCAAGTTGTGTCAGATATCGGTGCTCCTTCCGGTAGCGACCGAGCTGCTTGGAGAATTGGTGCGATATACGGGTTGTTGTGGCCTCGCGGCCGCGTTGTGCGGCAATCTGCGTTGCAGATGCGGAATCCCTTCACCGATCTACCTATGATTGAACGACTCTTGGTCGTGGAGACTATCGGTGACGATCGTATCTGCATCTCGTTGTTGGACGATGACTGGTTATCCCAAACTGCTGAGCGACTCACAGCCGGGCGATTGGTGACCCTGACCTGCCCGGAATCGAAGCGAGCGCGCCTTGCCGCCGCACTCAACGAGTTGGTAACCAACTCTGTCGAGTCTGGCTATTTGCGCGCGTACGCTCGTCTGCAAGGTGTCCGACAGACGGAAACGCAGATCGAGGCGGATCTCGAACTTGTCGAGGCAGTGCAATGAAACCTACCTATCGACGTATCTTCAAGAGCAAGACTACCGGGGCTACTACCGTCCAGGAACTGCTTCAGAGCATGTTCGTCGCCGAGGCCCTTCTGCCTGGCGAGGAGATTTGGATCGTTTCGCCATGGATCAGCAACGTTGTTCTGATCGATAACCGATCCGGATCGTTCGACGCAGTAAATCCTGAATGGGGCCGTCGTGAGATTCGCCTTGCCGACGTGTTGGTAACACTGATGAACCATGGCACGAAGGTCCAGATCGTCACCCGAGATGACGAGACCAATGATGCATTCCGCAGTCGGATGTCCGATGTAGCGCGTGAACATGGCGTCGAAGATCAGATTGCGGTTCACATCCACGATCAACTGCATACCAAAGGCATTCTGCTTACGCGCGGCCTGTTAATGGGTTCGATGAACCTTACCTACAACGGTATGGTAATCAACGATGAATGGGTCGAGTTCTCGCTTGACCTGCATGACCTTGGAAGAACGCGTATTGAGTTTTCCCGCTATGGGGAGGCCGCATGATCGATATCTTGCCGCCTGAGGAGGATTTTTGGCTGAAGCGTTTCTTTTGTGGTCGGAACGCACTTCACTGGAGCGACATTATTGACGCGAAGGCGCCTGCCGTGTGGTTGGAACAGGTGGTGCCCTGGCTTGATGCACTTGCAGCATCGGATTTTCAGCATCCAATTGTTCTGCCTGTATTTGACGCGAACGGGCCATGTCAGTGGTATGGCATGGCGACAGATGACACCTCCGCAGTTTCGTTGGCGCAGGAGCTAACTGCGGCCGTCGGTCCCAGTTACAGCGATTTTCGGGGCCAACCGCTCCAGTCAGAAAGTGACGACGAAATCGAAAGCAGTTTGCGCGATCGATTTGGTCGCTTCGTTTTTCGCTTCGGGCCGATCGATCCTTCGGCCCGCAATGACGTCTCCAAAGCTTTACAGTTGTACCTCGGTTTGCTGCGCCGGCGTCCTGTGATTCCTGATCGCACTCAACGCCCATTCGGTCGGATCCGATCGGAGTTCGACAGCGCACTCCTGGTCGGCAACGAGGTCGATGCACGTCGTCTGCGCGACGAATTGATCTCGAGCGGCCGAGTTGATTCGGAACAACAGAAGTATCTGGAGATCCGCATGCTGGCCGGTCTGGGCCGCCAGCATCAACTCGCGCGTGATTCCGCGCTCATTAAGAGTGTCTTGAGTCTTTCCCTGCCCGCCCAGATCATCGCCGATTTGGTCGAAGCGCTTTACGCGACGTTCGTCGCGGAAGTTGAGGAGGACGAGGATGTCGACAACCTACTCCGCTCATTCCGAGACGACATTGCACGTCCATTCGGGCCCCTCTTCCAAGAACGAAAGGGCATTCGCCGACCCAACGTACTGAAGGCCTTCCTTCTCTTTGAGTTGGCGCAGGACGAACCGAACGTGGCACGTTGCGAAGCAATCGTCGCAGCCTATCCAGAAGCCGCTGAGGGAAGACTGATTGATCGATGGATCGGCGGTTTGACGTCGATCTCGCCGTCGGATGTGGACAGAGCCGACTTAGCGCGCCAGGCTCTGGGCGACGAGGACTACGATCTGGCGCTTCAATTATCATTCGAGGCATATCCAGAGCCATGGACCTATGGCGCCATGCTACGGTGCGCAGTTGAACTGCAGGACGAGCAAATCATCCTGCGAGTCCTTAATGCAGTCAGATCCGCGTCGGAGGACGTACGAACTAAATGGACAGAACGTGATCTGACACGTCTGCGAAAATTGGAGGAGCAATCGTCCCAGTTGGTCGATAAGCCTCCCAGTTCTCAATCTCGCCCAGACTCCGATTGGATAAGTTGGGCTGACTACGTGTTGGCAGGCAACTACGGCGAGCATCCGTTGCAAGTTTTGGAAACTGCCTCTACAAGGTGGAGTGTCGAGTACTTCGTTTCGGATCCGAGGGCCTGCTGCGAATTGGCAGAGAGAATCGGCAATGCGAACGGAGCCGCCGAGGCCGTGTTCCGTGACGCTTTCCCTGCGTTGGTGGAATTCTTCGTTGACCGTCCGGTGAGTCCGGTGCGGGGCTTGATGCCGCTTTACAGCATGTTGATTCGAATCGCGGCGTGGAGCGGAGCAGTTTCGAACAATGAACTCGAGCTGACGTCTATTCTGATGCAGGCGCTGATCGGTCTCGGTCCATTGGAAGAAGACTACGTTGAGGCGCTGGACGCGTTTGCTGAAGTTCTTTCTGCCAACAATTCGCCAGGCAACATTGATTGGGCGCTTAATGCGGCCGAAATGTTAGCGCTGCACACTTCGCCAAACCCCGAATCGCGATTGCGCTTTTTCATATCGGTTGTGAGCTTGGCCAGAGCACACGCTCATCGGCTAAGTTCGACTCAGTATGCAGTGTTGTCGCTGTTGGCAAAAGATTTTGGCTGCATTGAGTTGCTCGAGAGCTTCCCTTCTTCTGCGGGCGAGCGTGCCGAACTTCTTGCTGTATCAGATTTCGCCGGTTTGATCGGCATTTACACGCTGACAGAGCCTGCTGGCCAACGTGCGAGAACATTTCTCCAAAAACTCATGCCGAAGTCTCGAGTGGAATTGAATTCAGACCTTGTGGCAACTGACAGGTTGAAAAATTTGGCAGCGAGTTCAGATATCTTTGTCTTCGCGTGGAAGAGCAGCAAACACCAAGCCTATTACGCAGCGAAGGAAGCACGCGGTGACCGGCAAACGCTACTTCCTCTGGGAAAAGGAAGCGCTAGTATCCTAGACTGTGTGTTCACAGAACTGCGGCGCGTGCACTAACCGTCCGATATTCAAGGCACCAGCGACGGATCCAAATCGCAACAGTCCCCGCTTGCGGGCCGTTCCACGCGCACCTTTGAGATGTTGGGTAAGGCACGCGACAGTTTCCAATAGATGAAGGCGCAGAGGCCCTCAAGGGTCGCGGCGCCGAGTTCTGGTACTTCATCGAGAAAGCGATGGTCAAGCAGATCTCGCACGCAATCGATCTCCCTGCGCAACAACCCCAGATCCACCACCATCTTCGTCGTGGGATCCGGGCAACCGCGCACAAAGACCTGCGCATGATACGTATGCCCATGAACGCGGCGGCTGCCTTCGGCGTCGATTTCCCGGTGAAGTGTGTGTGCCGCCTCAAAATAAAACTTTTGGCTTAGCTCGTAGTTCAGTAGTTCAGGTGCCACTTCGATGTCTCTCCCAACAGTCAACCGCGCGCAGGCCGGCGGCGGGGCCGCGCTCGCTAAACCGCCAACTCTCGAAACACGTCGAAGCCCTTCTCGCGCAATTCACATGCGGGGCACTGACCGCATCCATAGCCCCAATCGTGCCGCCTTGAGCGGTCGCCCACGTAGCACGTATGCGTGTGCTCGCAGATGAGATCTACCAGTTCC
>Ga0207426_1001509_pt1 | contig 18988 bp, 19 predicted proteins | sample AraplaMF_Cvi_mMS_FD_184265 | JGI IMG/M metagenome (GOLD analysis project Ga0207426, IMG submission 184265) | Arabidopsis root microbial communities from the University of North Carolina, USA - plate scrape MF_Cvi_mMS (SPAdes) (version 2) | ecosystem: Host-associated > Plants > Roots > Endosphere... | reverse complement strand
CTCTTGCCCGACCCGCCTTTACGCGATGCGAAAACAATAACGTTCATACCCTTGGCCTCCAGATTGACCCCAGGCCGCGAAAATGAATCACCACGCTGATTCGGGAAAGAAAAATTTAACGGCAGTGACGCTGCGGCCACGAAATAACAAAGCGCGTTGGCTTTTGAGTCACACTGGTGCCCGCAAAGAGACATGAACGACCATGAAACGGGTTTCACGCCGGCATTTGTGCGCTTTCTGAGCAGTCAGCCGGGAAAAACCAGAACACAACCTCTCCGGGCAAACCCTCGCGCTGATCTTTTCCATCGGACGCGCTGGAATTGCCGCATGCACGCGCGCAGGCGCAGTGAACAAAAGGAGTCCGGTGGCTGGTCTGTGGCTGATGCCCGCTGATGCCTGCTCGCGGGCGGCCGGGCGATCCGCGCCTCCCGCGAACGGAGGACGTCGCGCGGCAATGACGCCCATTCACACGCGCCGCTCAGAACGCAAATGCCCGGGACGAACCCGGGCATCGCAAGGTTTCAAAACCGGAACGGCGCGCTAGCTCGGCTCGGGCTTTTTCTTCTTCGGCTTGGCGGTCTTCTTCGGCGCGATGTTGGTCGGCTTGCCGGCGCGGGCTTCACCCGGCTCCGGCCCGCGGCGGAAGTACACGGCGCATTGCGGCGAGAGCTGCGACTTCTTCTGGATCATGCAGGCGGTGATGGCGTCGACGTTCGGCACGAACTCGCCGCAGAGGCGCATCGCGTCCGGCGAGCAGGCCTGCTGCTCCTCCTGCGTATAGGCAAAGCTGCTGCCAGGCAGGACCAGAGCGGCCATGGCGAGCGAGAGGCCTGCTACGGCCAGGGATGTTTTAAAGCGGAACGCCGGCATCGATTCCCCCAGGGGTGAAGTGTGAGGGGAATTGTGGGTGAACGCAGGTTCATTGGCAACGAGGGGGATGGCGAATACGGCGGGCTGTGCGGTCTCGGCAACAGGGTGCTGCAACGCACGTTCCGCCGTCGCACGCCATGCTCTCGCTGTGATCGCCCGCCTGTGCGGGCATGACGGCGGTGGATGAGGCCGAAGCTGGACGGCAGGTCCGCTAACCCCTTGCCGGAACTGGCGGGATTGTGATCCGCGCCGGGGCCGCATGCTCGTCGAAACACAAACTGCGAAAACAACCCCATGCACAGTAGCCATGCCCCTGTGCGCGTTACGGATTTTCAAGCGCCTCTTGCGGATTTTACGAAATCGCTTTGACTCGTCGGGCAAAACAGGGGTATGTTGCGAAAATCGAGAAATGCGTGGGGTGGTCAGCGTCCCGCTTGAGGTCGAGGGGCACATGGCCACCGTGTTGATCGTCGCGCCGGTGTTCGCCCTGATCGCGGCGGGCTACGCGGCGGTGCTGTTTCGCTTCGTCAGCGAGACCGCGCACAAGGGCATCTCCGAATTCGCCTTCAGCATCGCGATCCCCGCGCTGCTGTTTCGCACCATCGTGGTGTCGGAATTCCCCGACGTCAGCCCCTGGCGGATGTGGGGCAGCTATTACGGCGCACTCGCCATCACCTGGATCGCGGCACTGATCCTGTCGGCGGCGTTACGCGAGCGGCGCGAGGATCGCGAGGACGGCGTCGTGTTCGCGATCGGCGCGGTCTACGGCAACATCGTGATGCTCGGCATTCCGCTCGTGCTCTCCGCGCTCGGCAACGAGGCGGCGGGGCCGATGGCGCTGATCCTGTCGGTCAACACGCCGCTGCTCTGGCTCTGCGGCATTTTGCAGATGGAGCTGGTCAGCCAAAAGCGCACGGGCTCGCCCCTGTCGGTGATCCGCCCCGTGCTCGCCGACCTCGCACGCAACCCGCTGATGCTGGCGATCGGCTTCGGGGTGGTCTGGCGTTTTACCGGCCTCGGGCTCAACCCCGTGGTCGACCGCACCGTCGAGCTGCTCGCACAGGCGGGATCGCCGGCCGCACTGATCGCGCTCGGCATCAACCTGTTCCGCTTCGAGGTGAAGGGCGAGAAGCTGAGCATTTTTGTGATGTGCGCACTGAAGCTCGCAGCGATGCCGGCCGCGGCGTTCGTGCTGGCGAAGCTGCTCGGGCTGCCACCGGTCGCTGCCGGCGTGATCGTGCTGTTCGCGGCGATGCCGACCGGCGCCAACGCCTATATCTTCGCGGCGCAGTATCAGCGGCTGGTGAACCCGGTGTCAGGCGCGGTGGCGCTGGGCACGTTGCTGGCGGCGCTGACATTGCCGGTGGTGGTCATGCTGGTGAGGTAGGGACAATTCACAGGCGCTCGCGCCCTTTTCAGGGGCCATCCTTTGTGGTTTAACGCCAGCGTTATTACAACCAAGACTTAGAATTCAGCTATTGAGAATTACGATGAGACTTTGCATTTCGGCTGTCGTTCTGGCAGCTTCAATGACGATGGCGTCCTCGACCTATGCGCAGAACTGCCATCACGATCCGGTCTGCCAGGCCAAGCGAGACGGCGTGAGTGTCGCTGAATCCAAGCGGCGCGACCACTGCATGGGCGGCCTGCCCGCATACCAATATCCGGACAAGGCCGCAAAGTGCGGCATCCCCATTCGAAGATAGGCGCACAAGCGAACACCTAAACTTGGCGGCGCTGGATCAGCGCCTGGTGAGCCCGGTGTCAGCGCGATGGCGCTGCGACACGGCTCGTGGCGCTGACGTTGCCTGTGGTGGTAGGGCTCAACCGGGTCCGCGCCGCGCGCGACACGCAAGGCGTGCCATCACGGTCGGGCCGCGCATTGCGTCCGCGAGCTCCGAACAGGCGCGCCGTGCATGTCACCGCGATCGCGCGACCGGTCAATGCAAGCCCAGGAACGAGAGGACCGCACCGACGACGACGACGAGACCGACCAGATAGATAATTGAATTCATTGCTTCGCTCCCTCTTGCTTGTCCCTGCCGCACCTACAAACACACCGGACGTTGAAAAGGTCCCTGCCCGCGATTGCCGTTTTTTCCCGAATGCAGGAACGAACGGTCACCATGGGACTTTTCAGTTCGCGGCTTATTCGTGGGAGAGTGAGACAGATGGGTGTGTGGCATCAGATCGCGAATGCGACGACGACGATTGCGTTTGCGATTTCCCTGTTCATCGCGTCCCAGATATATGTGACCTCTCGCCTGTCCGCCGGCGGGCTTGAACCATCGCCGGTCCAGAAGCTGCGCATCGCCGGATATCGCACGCCGCGCGATTTCTGAGCCCGCAGCGACATGTCACTTGCGATGTCCCTGATCGTGGACGGCTATGTGCGGCTGCGGGATCGCGACGCGCTGGAGAAGCTGCGCGCTCACCGCCGCGACATGCTGGACGCCGCCAACTCAGTGACCGGACTCGACAACAGCCGGATGCGCGCGGCGCTCAAGGATGAAATCGAGATGATCGACGCGGGGCTGGTGAAGCTGAGCGCCGGGCACGAGGAGACGGCTACCTTCCGTGGCAATCAGGAGAGCCTTCCGAAGCCGCAAGACCCGGATCAATGACGATGGAAAACGCGGCGATAGCCGGCGTCAGGCAGCCCAGTCGACAATCGCATCGATGAAGGTCCGCGCCTGGCGGATCGCATCCAGCCGGGTCGCGCAGACCCCGACCGACACGGTCCTGCCCCGCCCCACGGTCCACTTCCAGCTGGAGGGATAGCTCATTTCAACGATGGAAAAGCTGACGCCGCGATGTTCCACGGAGACCCTCCGCTGACATTGTTGCTGTGCGAAAAGATTACGCCAAGCGCGGCATGAGGTCCAGCCGGACAGTGCTGACAGGCGTAGTTAGCGCTGACCCACGCGCCAGCCCATCTCCCAGAAGTCAGCCTCGAGCCGGGTGGCTTCCTTGAAGATTGCAATCAGCTCGGCCTCGCGGGCCGGCGTGGCGTAGCGATCGGCGAGCTGATCCAGATGCGCCTGCGCCTTGGCCGCGACCTCCTGGTACGGCGCGCCGGCATATTCGGCGATCCAGACGCGATAGGGGTTGGTCGCAGCATCTGCATGGGGCTGCGCTGCGAGCCGCGTTGCGATCTCCGCGTAGCCGATCACGCACGGCGCAAGCGCCACCTTGAGCGCCAGCAGATCGCCGCGCATGCCCGCATCCAGCACGTAGCGCGTATAGGCCAGCATCTCGGCCGCCGGAGGCGCCTGTTCAAGCTCGGCCGGCGACAGCCCCCAATCGGCACAGAGTTTCACATGCAGGTTCATCTCGACATCGAGGATGGCCGACACGCCGGCGGCGGCCTCACGCATGTCCGCAAGCGTGGGCGACTTGTAGACCGCGAGCGCGTAGGCGCGCGCGAACTCGATGAGGAACAGATAGTCCTGAACGAGGTAGTGGCGAAACGCCGCCTGGGGAAGCGATCCGTCCGCCAAGCCATTCGTGAAGGGATGCTCGGTGTAGGCGCGCCACTCGGCGGAGGCTGCGGTTTTGAGGCGGTCGAAGAAGGTCACGGTGTTTGTTGCCTGGGTTGGTTGTTTATAAACGTCGGGCTCACCACCGATATCGCATTGCGAACAGAGGAGCTACAGTCAGCTCATAGGTTGGCTTTGGGCAGCGTTGGGACAGGGCCCGCTCCGCTTCGAAAGTTTGGTGCACCGTCAGCGTGCCGTTCGCGACGATGCTGGCCGGCGCCAATGCCTGCATCTTCGCGGCGCAGCATCAACGGCAGGTGAATCCGATGTCGGGTGCGGTGACGCTGCTGGAGGCGGTGACATTGCCGGTGATCGTGATGGTGTGGGTAGCGACTGGGATGAGGCAGGGGTCGGCGGCGCATACGCCTTCGCGAATTGCCAGAACGGAGAAGACGACTTGTCCGATTTCAAAGCCGGGATAGATCCGACTCTCCAACCACTGACGGGTAGTTTAGTCGTTGAATTCTTGGTTCAAATGCCTTCTTAAACCGTGAAACTTGGTCGCAGAGCCATTCAAAGTATTCCGGCCATCTAGTACGATCACTGATGTCCGCCGCTCGATCGAGAACTATGACCTTGTCGATAGCATTTGGATTCGGATTCCACTTCAGTGCGCTTCCGATCTCCGACTCGATTTCTACCTTTTGGGCCTCGAGCTGTGGCAACGCCTCAGATGCGACCCGATTACTAATGTATACGCGCACGCCAATTCGCTTGTCGGCAATACTGGCGGTATTAGAGAGGTGAATATAAGCGCGTCCAAGAGCGACATTGAACCAATACTGCGGCCTAGCTGCTTGCGCCGATACAACGATCTTTTTTGCGAGCATCTGTTCCCTAAAACCAGCCCAAAACTCCCCCTGCAATTGGCGAGCCTCGGTTAGCGGCCCGGCTTGCTTCACAGCGGTCGCCTGCCGTACGATCTCGGAAGGCCCGCTTAGTACGTTAAACTGAACAGCGGGTTTCGATTCATCAATGCGCCAGAGTTCAAGTTCGATCGCAAAGAGGCTCAAATCATCGTTGGTATGGTCGTTAATCCATTCGATCGCCTTACGGTGCTCATCCGTGAATCGCTCGGCGATCCACACCACCGCCGAGGCCCCCAGCGTGGCAGCATACGTAAGGATCTTTCCTAGGTGATCGTGATCCGTTTTCCCAAATTGATTCTCAATAATGATGAACTCACCCGATGAGTTCTTTGCCAAGATGTCAGCTGAGAAAGGGCCGACCGGAACTTCAACTCCGACGACCTCGAGTTCAATTCCAATAGCGGCCGCCAGCTGCGCGACGTTCTCCTCTCGAGCCAGCCATGGGGTGAAGTCAGCATCTTCGTATTTCCAAACATCCCGAACGAGCACTCGCTTGAGCGTTCCAAGTTGTGAAACCACGGGCAAACCTCTCTGGAAATAGCTATCAATCTGGTTCTTGCTGACAACTGCGCGTTGCTAGGTGAGCGTCGCACGAAGGGTGGGAAAGAAAATAGATATTGGCGTTTCAACCGCATCGGGCGCTTCGAGCGCTCGCCTGATGTGGGATGAAATATCCGTCTGATAAGTGCCTACGCGCGGTGCGAACGAATAGATGTCCGAGGTATCGATGATGACGGTTCGCATTTGATTCACGTCGAATGGTATAGTGTCGGCCTTCCGGACAATTTGCACAATCGGCAACCGCATCATGTGGCGGATCGCCAATTCATAGAAGACGTTCGGGTTATGGTAAGACATGTCAACAATGACTAGCCTTGCCCGGACCAAAAACTCCATAATTTGTTTCGTAATCATTCCTGGCTTGTCAATCTGATCAGCGCGTACGAGCGACATCCCGAACGATGCCACGGCCGGCTCGATAAGCGTGCCCATAAATAGATCGGCGTGGCGCCGATATTCGCTGTCCACCGATCCGATGGGGCTGATGTAGAAGCACGTTGATTCGAACTTTGCATGGTCCGCAGTAATGACTGCGCCGGCGCCCGGCGGGGTCATAGCGGCCAAATTGGTCGATGAAAGCGAACCAGATGGCTGCCCGGCCGGCAGTTGAACGGCATCCACCGCGGCGTCTTTCGATACAAGGCGCTCAGCGCCGGACAACATTGCCAACAATCCGACGTACCGCGCGTTTAGAATGAATGTTTCGACGGCCTCGGGTGCGGCGTCCTTGCTTTCGCCCAGTTCAACTGCCGTATCAATCAACGCAGTTTTCGCAGGCAGCGCTCTGCCCACGAAACGTTCGTGCAGCTTTGCGAAGATTTCTATATCTTCGATCGAGAGCTTGATCTTTGCGCGCAGCCGATCGCGGGCTGGTATCTGCGGGTCGACAGTCCGTGCGCCATCTGGAGTGATTTCCAATGTTTCGCCGGCATAGTTGCCTTTGATGAGGCCGTACTTGTTCGCGTTCGTCACCATCATGCGGCTTGAGCCGCTATCCGGTGATTTGCCGATGTGATCGAAGAGGGACAGCCTGCGCACTGCTTCGCCGCTGCCGAATTCAAACATGCTCTTCACGAATTCGATGGATTCTTCAAATGGAGCAGCCGGGAAGCTACGGACGGTGCGCTTCCGCCGAGCGACTTCCGTTTCCACCTTGGCATTTGCTGCCGCAATACTGTCCTTAGTCGCCCCTGCCTTGCGTGCCATGCACTGCCCCCCGGTTTGAGGTGCAGGCTAGCATATGATCAACCCAAGGTGCAGAACGCCTGAAGCAGGAAAAATGAAACAGCACGATCAATGCCACGGCAGAAGCATCTAGCGAGCGCTGGTACAGTTGGGTGGGAACCCCAAACAACCGATTTCAGCATTGATAAGACTAGCGAATTTCCTCTCGCCTCTGTCGGTTTTGTATTCCAGTTTTGTATGCGCAAGCAACTGTCATCTGACGTTTTGCGCGACCGCGAGCGCATCGAGTTCTGCTGAAGCCGGAACTCTTCCCAACTCGACACAGCGCGCCAATAGGCCAACCAAAATCCTGCTGGCGCTTTCGTATCCTGCTTTGAGCTTCGTTGGATTGGCTCTGCCGCCGTGCACCGCGCTCGACCTGATGGCGTAGGCCTTCTTCACATCATTGAAGTAGGCTCCTTTCTCTTCAGGCGCTCCGGGATGCAAAGAGCCGCGTATAGAGCGACGCGGCGACTTAGCTCGGCCTCAACTCCCAATAGCCCCTCGATGCCTGCCCACAGAAGCATGACGCGAGTGTCCAAATCGAAGAGGTAATGGGCATTGCCGTAACAACGCATGGCTGAGCTGAAGGCTTCGTTTCCGACTAGCTCTTCAAATTTTTCCAGATTGGCCTTGGCCCACGCAATCTGCTCAGTGCCGGCCCGTGGAACCACTGGCAAAGGCGTTAAGACCACGTTCCGATTTGCGGCGGTGTATTTTTCTGATTTGCCGTTCGCAATTACGCAGAGTGAAAAGCACGGGGCCGAACAGGCGAGACTAAGCAGGTGGAACAGCCACAGCGCGTTCCAAGCCTTGGTCACGAGTTCGCGCCCGGTTTCGCCCGATACTCTCAGACAAAATGTTGCAAGATTCGTTGCGGCTACAGCCGTCAAATAATCTGTCAAGCTTTCACTGCTGCTAGATGCAGCCTTCAAATCAATCGGCGGAACGGTCGGGTCCAAGAGTATTCCGGGCGCGAGCTCGAAGGTCTTAGGGATGGTCACGCCGTGGCCCAAGATAATGATCTCTGTCGTTCCTTCGCCAGCGCGCACCCCAACCATGATCAGCACCCCCTGTCGTCGGGAACGTACAATCTGGCTTTTGCTTCCAACTGCTCTAGTTCAAGCTCATTCGGCAGCTTAGGAATTTCCATCCAGTACTGCGGCTCAATCGCTCTCGGCTCCCTTGGCGCGAAGGGATCAGAAATAGCATGATCAGAAAGATTGAGATCAAAGAGCGGAATACGCTGCTCTGGCAAGACTGCGCATAGCAAGTGACGTAAAGCGGCAAAGGCCGCCATGGCCGACGTTTCGGAGGGCGTCTTGCCCTCATGAGCCAGATCGTTGCGCGCCTTTCGAGCAGTCGATAGGTCCTGCAGGGCCGCAGCGTCTAAAAAGCCAGATTGATGGAGCACCTCCAATTTTACAGCCACCGTCCAGGTCCTGTTATCGCTCAATTGATCTCGACGTGATTTTGGTGCCCCATCGGTCACCGCTTGACCAATAATCTTTTGATCCCAGACGTGAGAAACGATCTGCTCGATAACAATCCAAAGGTTCGAGAGACCTGAACTCCAGTCGCGGCGCGCAATCCCGGTAACCCCTTTGAGCAAAAGATCACCCCGTAGTCGCGCGACGCAATTCAAAACCGCCAGACCGGCTTTCATAGCTGCGGTCAAATGCGAGATGTGGGCCGTTCGCGGGCTCATCAATTGGATTGCTTCCATGCTCGACGCTTGGCGATATCTGATCAGTTCGTGGAAGCGATTTGAAGCCGCTTGGCCCGTGCGATAGGTGCGCACATACTTCCAATCAATTATCGACCCGGAATCTAGGCTATCGACAGAAATTGCCTCACAATACACGCCACCGAGCAGCAATCCCGCAAGGCAGCGATTGAAGAACTCCACCGCAGCCTGATCTGATCGCAGATGATTGAGTGGGGGTAGGGCCAACGCACCATCTCGGGAAACCACCAAGTTGTAGGGCTTGTCCAGCCCAACATCGATTGCACCGGCAATTTCGTGGAGTTTGACGTAGTCCCACGTTCTTTGATTGACCTCTTCAATCGAGACTTTCCAAGGCTGAACGATATCATCGCTCTCGACGATGCGGAAAGGCTCCAAGTAGGCGATGATGCACGACGCTCGTCGTTTCGCGAGTTGCTCTCTCAAATCAGGTGCTAGCTCTTCCATATTCAACGCTTCCCCTTGTCGGAGAAGTTAAGTTTGGCAAGAAATCGGGTTGCATCCCGACGCGCGTTGCGCTCTCGGTGCTCTTCTGTTTGGAGCCTTGACTTGCTCCACACCAAGTCTCCTCCGCGCCACACCTCACCCCGCGCGGATTGATCTTGGTATTCGCCTAGGCCTGCCCCCTGCGCCCATTGCACGGCTGCATCCCTGTCTTGGAATTGCCGCTCTACCGCGTAGCCATCCTCTTCACCGATGAGTTTCGCGACGTACACCATAGGCTCCTCCGCTGTGTTCGATAGCGTAGGCAGCGTCCACCGATATGCAAATCAGAATCCCTGTGATTCCGAAATGGGCATGGCGCCCATCCGTGGCGCTTGTTACAAATTGATCTAACGTTCGTTACATCAGTTTGTGTGGAATGGAGCCGGGATGGCCGAGGGCAAATTCGTATCGTACCTGCGGGTGTCGCGGGACAAGCAGGGGAAGAGTGGCCTTGGCCTTGAGGCGCAGCGCGCCGCCGTCGAGAGCTACCTGAATGGTGGCCGGTGGAAGGTCCTCGCCGAGTACGTGGAGGTGGAGAGCGGCAAGCGTAACGACCGCCCCAAGCTCACAGCGGCCTTAGCGCACGCCAAAGTGTCTGGCGCCAAACTCGTTTTCGCGAAGTTAGACCGGCTCACTCGTGACGTCGACCTCCTCAGAGCCTTGGCGTCGAGCACGGTTGACCTTGTGTTCTGCGACCTCCCAAGCGTTCCCCCAGGTGCGATGGGCCGCTTCCTTCTCACGCAGATGGCAGCGGTGGCTGAGTTGGAAGTAGGACTTATTGGCGAGCGCACCAAGGCGGCTCTGGCGGCTGCTAAGGCTCGTGGGGTGAAGCTAGGCAATCCCAACGGTGCCCGCGCCCTCCGAGGGAAGCAGGTGGGCAATGACCGCGCCGTGGCGAAGCTCAAGGAGAACGCTGTTCAGCGCGCCGCTGACCTCAAGGGCATCGTGGATGACATACGCGCCGCTGGGATCGCCACCACACGAGCCATTGCTGACGAGCTTCATGCGAGGGGCATCAAGGCTCCTCGGGGTGAGGTGTGGCACCCCACGGCCGTGTCCCGGCTTCTCAACCGCATTGACAGCACCACCAAATGAAACCGGAGAACAAGATGCTGATGATCATCGGTGCCGCGCGCACAGAATTCGCCCGCCGTGTCTCGATTTCCAACGGGTCCCTTTTTCAGCACCGGACCCTATTTTAGGGCGATCCCAGCGCCCGACTTCAAAGCTTCTTGGGTTAAAGCCTGCGCCGCCGCCGAGCTAACTGCAGCAGCGTGCGCGCTCAACATCTCCGCTACGTCTGCTTCGCCTTCCCGTAGCCGACATCAACGCCAAGCGGGCCAAGGCTCCTTGTGACCCGAACCGGACTTGGCGGTCACCAAATCGTAATGCTATCAAGCGATGGTGACGTGACCTATTATCAATCAATGCGAGCACGAAGTGCGGAACGGTCAGCGGCGGTCTAGTTCGGAGGCAAACTGTGAGTAAGGTCAAAACTCCACGGGAAAAGAAGCAACTGAGCTACGCAAACGACCGACGAAACACCTACGGCGAAAATCAGAAGAGCAGTCGAAAGAACATTCCGCGCAGCAAGCAGCTCTCGCATCAGGATGAGCGGCGGACGGTGCGCCAAGCCCTGATCTCTGCGCAGGGGGCCGTTGCAGACGAAGTCGCCGATGAAGCCCAGTCGCAGGCATTGCTCAAAGGTCGAATGAAGAAGCTGAAGGCGTTTCGCAAATCACCGGATACTCCACTAGGAGAAGTAATTGAGCGACGGTTGAACAAGCGACGAGCGAATACGAGAGCTAAATAAACGCTTGGGTCGGTCGTCGCGACGCTCGCAGGCGGCCGGCAGGTCAGGTGGTGTTCCTCGGTCCCTTGGTACACGCGAGGATCGAATGGGTCCTTCCGGCCCGACTGGACCCTATCTTGGCGCGATGGCCACACGGCACTTCAAGTCTACTTGGGTTCAAGCGCCGCCTGCCGGTGCACCGCCTCAACGCAGCCGACACGCCCCAAGGATTCCATAAGGAGTCCACCCAGGGGCTATTCGTATCCATGCTGTCTGATGGCCTCCAAGCGCTGAAGCGAATCCAGCGCCGCCGTAGGACTCCCTGTGACCTATGTGGCTGTGCCAGAGAGACGCAATGCACCCCGGCCGCTCATCTCCGACTGATACGCCCCACCTAGTCATAAACTTATCGGGTTGGGTCCAAACATTCGTTCCACGTTATGGTAGGGATACCCTCCGAGGTACATGGGGGGTGAATAACCATGACCATACCCCTATGTAATAATACCTATTATATCATATATTTCATATACTTAGGTATACTCCATATCCTCCTCCCGTTAGAAGTCCCATAGGTGGGTGACATCTAAGCTGGGACTGACCCCGAGACGGGTCCGGAATTGATGGGTGATCGTCTTCACAGCCAAGGCCTGATGTGAAGCTGGTACGATCAGACTGTCATGAACTGGCAGACTTGGCACGCCCTGCGCCATCAGTTCTTTCATACTGCCGATCACGACCTCGCTCTCCGCAAACATCAGGTCGCTCCAATCCCGAGCACGGCCACCGATGGGGTGCCCCCAGCGCTCAAGCAGGGGATGGTGTTCAAGAACACGCCTCCTCACCTCTCGAAGATTGTAGCGCTTCGGGTTGAACTCTTCAGGTGCAATGCCCTTCTTCTTCAAAATCTTCCTGACATCCGCAACAACACCCGAGCGCCACGCTGCAAGGAAGTCACCGTTCCCGAAGTGGTAGTTGATGAAGAACTTCGTCACCACCCGGTCCAGCTTGGTAGGGCCAAGGATATCCCCGTAGGCGTCCGCCTCGGTGTCGAGCGGCTGACCGATCCAAGCGTAGAAGATGGTGAGGTACGACGATGAGATATCGACCTCCGCCACCGCTTCGCCGTCGATCCGCATCTGGACCCGTTTGTCTTCCTGAATCTGCTGATAGCATCCCGCATCTTGCGGGTACGAGTACAGGCGGCCACCCTTGTCCCAGCGGTAACGTGCAAGGTTCTCAGCCTTGTGGAACTTGCGAACCCAGCCAAGATGGATGATCTCGTCTGTTGGATGCGTGAGCGTGTGCTGTTGCATGAAAGCGTTCAGCGCAGCAACATCTGCACGGAGCCGGTGGACCGTGGGTGTCTCAGGTGTCTTATGGTGCGGCTTCGTGAGTTGGACCAATTCGGAGGGCATCACGGGCACGAACTTGAAATGCTCCCGGACGTTCTGCGGTGTCACTCCGTGCTCAGCACAGAGCGCCTGAAGGGCTGGTGTGGCTCGGTAACGCGTGAGCATGCCTCGGGGCGGCCCAGGGTTGCCCATCGCCCGACTGCCGTCATAACCGGGCTTGTGATCCAGCAACCCCGCCTCCTGCCACGATGTCCGAACACCGTCGAACATACGCCAAGTGACAATCTGGCCGGAGTAATCAGTCTTCCGCTGCGAACTTCTCAGCCAGCCTTCGCTACGGCCGCGCCGGATCGCATCAAGTAGGTCGGCGAGGAATGCAGCAGCTGCGGTCTGATAGGAATCCAAGGTCTTGTCACGTGCATAGATACGGCCCTGCGCAGCCTGCGGCCGGGGGTAGCGCTTGACTAACTCAGCCACGAGCGCACGAGCCTGCTCAGTGGCGGGTGTCGCAGTCAGTGTCGCCAGCGGTGCGTCGCGAAGCGGTCCACGCTCCGCCCGTGGTGTCTTTGGTTCCCATCCGGGATATTCAACGAGGTCATCTTCATCATCGTCATCAATCATCGGTCATTCACTCTACCGGACGCGCTGTTGCTGAGGGGCCTGCCGGTCGCGGCTTGCCACGTCGTGTCTCCTCTGCGCAAACACTCAATCCAGCTTGTATCTCGGGAACTTTTTCAAAGCCTCAGCCATCGAAGCAACCTTCGGCGGCCCATACTTCCGGCCTTCCGTCGGCGGGGCATGCCCGGTGATGGCATCGTTGATCCTCTCGGACATCCCAACCTCGTCACCAATCCGTTTGAAGAGGTGACGCCACGAATGATTGGGGCTGATGTCGGGATCATCAACACCGAGTTCACGAACCCAAGTTCCGAGATGGGCGCGCGCGGTGGCTGCACGAGGACGCGACGGCTTCAGCGGATCGCTACTCATCTTTTGTGGTGTCTTGTCATTGTAGAAAAGCGCGCCATTCCCAACCTGCTTGACCATCTCTATGAAGCCTTGGGCAATTAGGTGTTCGTGAAGCGGAACGACGCGTACTTGACCAGTCTTTGTAGTGCCCGCCTCCGGCGTAATCTTCATTACGTAGAAGCCATCGCGCTTCTCGACGTCTACGCCTCGCAACTGAGTAATTTCGCCGGACCGAGCACCAGAGTAAGCGCACACCCACGGCACCCAACGGCGCGTTCTCTCGGTGGGCGTAGCGGGCTCCTGATAGGTGAGGCTCGCTTTGAGGATCGTGAGCGCCTCTTCGTTCGTGAAGCTTCGGCCGTCTTCTCGCTTTTGAACCTTGCGAGGAACATCGACCTTCACTTCCTTGAATGGATTCTGGTGAATGCGCTTATGAACGCGCGCCCAAGCGAAGACCGTCCGGGACGCGGACAACCACACCTCACGTACGGTGCTTGCCTGACGCTCCTCCGTGATCAGGCCGTGAATCCACGCCCGAGCTGCGTCCTCAGTAATCCCATCAGCGCCCAGCTCGGCGAAGTGCCGCTGCATGGCGAGGAAGACAACGCGCCATCTAGAGACCGTAGTTGGCGCAGGCTTGACCGCGTCAACGTAGGCTCCGAAGAGGTCCCAGCAGCCGACACCAGAGGCGCGCAGGGGGCCAGCGTTGAACGCAGGGAACGCGTCGGGCATTTCATCACGTGAGTAATCGCCGTTCGCGCGCTTCTCCAGTAAAGAGAAGGCCGGCAATAGGTTGTCACTGACAGCGTCTACAAAGAGTGCGTAGGCCGTGGGGTTCAAAGCTTTCCCCTCGCTGGCGAGGAATGTCGCTACCCGCGCCTCTTCTGCAATCAATGGTCTCACCGCCTCGCGTACGTCCGGCTCTTTGGCCCAATTCCAATCGGGATCAGACCTAGGGTCTTCTTCATAGCTGTCAGGCGCGTGTGGGCGGATCACCTCCCAAACCATGATATCTCCGAGGTTCTTCCAATATCCGGGCTTGCCGGGGTCCGCCTCGTGCTGCTTCACGAACCACAAGTACCAGCGGCCTGCGAGAGCGATTGCGTTGAGCCTCGTGAGTGGTTGCCCCTCGCCGTTCCTTTGGGCTCGCAGGGTCGCGATGCGCGTTTCGACCTCTGCTTCCCACTCGCCAAGACGAGCCTTAGCTTCGTACTTGGGCGTGTCGGCCGCGAGTTTCAGTTGAGCTTCACGTTTGGTCCCGTAGAGCCGTTGGTAGTCCTCACGTACATCCTCGGGGATACCTTTGCGAGCAAACCACCGACCATCCGCAATTCGATTTAACGCAACCATTCGCAACGCCATTTGTATCGCCTTTTGTATTTTGGCGACGCAAATCCGTTAGGTCTATCAATAAGATGCTGAGAACGTGTGGTTATCCGCAACAGTGGTACAGTTGGGTGGGCTCGAACCACCGACCTCCTGTTCCACAGACAGGCGCTCTAACCAACTGAGCTACAACTGCATCCTTGCGAGCCGCCCTCTTTGGGGCGCCCTTAGAGGGCCTTCAACCGAGGGGGCTGGACGGGGCGGAAACTAGGTGCAACGGCTCCGTTTGGCAAGGCCGCAAACGGGGGAAAAACCGGGGGAAATCGGGCTCGGTGCGAGGAAATCGGGGCGGATGGTAACTATCCCTGCCGTGCCCCCTCGCCGCCTCCGGCGATGCTCGCCGTGGGGAGTGGCTTGGCGGGGACTGAGCCAGCGCCTCGTCCTTCGAGACGGCTGCTTCGCAGCCTCCTCAGGATGAGGCTGAGCGGCAGTTTGGCCTGGAGAAAACAGCGGCCACTAGAGAAGCAGCGGCCGCGCACTCCCTCCTCATCCTGAGGGCCCGCCGGAGGCGGGCGTCTCGAAGGATGGTTGCGGGCGGGCTGCCCGCTACATCGTCCTTATTGCGATCACTCCCCGTTTGGAGAGAGCCTCTCCCGGCCTCTCCGCCGCGTCCGCCTTCGCCAAGGCTTCGGCGGGACAAGGGAGAGGTGAAGGACGCAAGAAAAAACCCGGGCCACTGGACCCGGGTTTTCCTAACTCGTTCGATCCGCCTTTTGATCAGGCGGCGGGCTTGTAGAACTTCGAGGCGGAGGCCTTGATCGGCTCGGCGGTCTCGGAGGCGACGCGCTGGGTGAGCTCGACCAGCTGCTTGGCCTGGGCCTGGAAGGTCTCGAGCTGGGTCCTGGCGTGGCCGGTCCACAGCGCGAACGCATCGGACGGCGACTTCACGCTGAGCAGCTCCTGGGTGAAGTCCAGCGAGGCCGACGAATTGGCCTTCATGAACTCGAACAGCTTGGCGGTGTACTCGCTCGCGCCCTTGTGGGCGGAGGTGAACACGGCCTCGACGGTGCCGTTGTGGCTCTCGGCGGCGTCCTTGAACTTGGCGTAGTTCTCGCGGGCCTGCGACACGCCCTTCTCGGCGAACGCACGCACCTGCTCGGGAACCTCGAACGGGATGATCGAGGCAGAAAATGGATCAGTCGCACCTGTCATGGTTGTCCCTCAACGCTAATGAAAAATGGAGTGAGCCTTCCGGCGCTGCCCGCCGGCCCCGATCCAGGCCTTCAAATTCAGCGGGAAACGAAAACTGGAAACGCAAAACGATCGAACGGCTCGTCCAGCGCCAGAACTATGGCTGCCTAACATGTCAACATTGTGCACTGCAATGCGCCAAGTGGGTGCGGCGCGAGATTTAATCTAGGAGAGGGTGAGGTTCCCGGGTGGGGGAACCGGGGGTTGAGGGGCTCGGGTGAGGCGTCGCTCTCCGCTGTCTTTCCTCGCTCGCGCTACGCGCGCCTCGGAATGACTGGTGGAGCGAGCCGGCCGCGGAGGGCTTCGCGCGAATCCTGCGGATGCCTTGGGCCTGCGGCTTGCGGGGTCGGGCGGATTAAGGTTATCGCGGCTTTAGGCGGTTGCTCGTAGGTTGCGGCCGTGGACCTGACTGCGCCGGCGGGCGATACTAACCCTTTCTTAAGGCTGCCATTCCCGGCAGCCAGTCGAGTTGATGCGTGATGGCGGGACTGAAGCCGGTCGGATGAGTCATTCGGATTTCCAGTTGCGAGGAATCGGCGATCCGCGGCTGGCCGTGCACGCGACGTCTGCCCTGCCCGCCTGGCTGTGGTCGCTCGACGGCACGCGCGTGCTGTGGGCCAATCCGGTCGGCGCCCGGTTCTTCGGCGCGGCCAATGCGCTTGCGCTCGCCGACAAGAGTTTCGGGCCGGCCGATCTGCATCGCCGCCAGGTCGCGCGCCTTGCCGGCCGGTTGCCCGCGGGCGGCGCCGTCAGGCTCGAACGGCTGCGCGGCTTCGGCGCCAAGCTCGGCATGCTGATGACCTGCGCCTGCGCGCGGCTCGATTTCGCCGATGGCGGCCACGGTATCCTGGTCACCGCGATGGATGCGACGGCGCGGACCATGCCGCTGGTCGAGCGGCTGCACCGGCTCGTCGACGGCGCGAACGTGCCGATGGCCGCGTTCGCGCCTGACGGAATGTTTGCCGGCGCCAGCGAGGCCGCGCGGCCCCTGCTCGGCTTTCGCGATCTCGCGGAAGCCGGCCTCGAACAGGCGCGCAACGATGCGCTGCGCGACGGCCGCGTCGAGACGCCGATCGGCATCGGACAGATGGTGCTGCAACGGGTCGGCACCGGCGAGGATGTCGGCCTGGTCGCGCTGATCGAGCCGGCGGTGCAGCCGGTCTCGGAGACGGCGGCGGAATTTGCGCCGGAAGCTGTCGAAGACATTGCGCGCGATGAGGTCGTCGAGGCTCCGGTGTTGGACGAGCCTGCGGCTCCGGCCCATGTGCCTGATGATGCGCAGCCTGCGCCGGCGAGCGAGGTGCCGTCCGAAATCGCGCTGTTCGACGCGTTTGCCGAGCCGGTCGAAGCGATCGCGCATGAACCGCCCGCAACCGAGCCGGTGGCGGAGATCGTGCCGATCCAGGACGCCGTGCAAGACGCAATCGCTGAAGAGCCTGCCCAAGAGGCGATCAGCGAGGCGAACGAGACTCCGGTTGAAAACCCGCCGGAAGCCATCGTCTCGCCGCAGCCTGAGCCGATCACCGCAGGCATGGCCGAGCCGCCGCCCGCAGAGCCGCCCACGCCGCGCCAGCATCCGCTGCGCTTCCTCTGGCAGATGGATGTGGAGGGCCGCTTCGTGCTCGGCTCGGACGAATTCATCCGCCTGATGGGCGCGCACACCGCCGCCGGCTTCGGCCGCCCATGGCACGAAATCGCCGACGCATTCGCGCTCGATCCCGAGGGACGCGTCGCGCAGGCGCTGCGGAGCCACGACACCTGGGCCGGCATCACCGTGAACTGGCCGGCCGATGGTGGCGAGCATCTGCCGGTGGAGCTCGCGGGCCTGCCGATCTACGATCGCGAGCGCAACTTCGCCGGCTTCCGCGGCTTCGGCGTCTGCCGCGATCTCGACGGGCTCAACCGGCTCGAGGCGCTCAGGCGATACGAGCTGTTCGTCGATGCGCGGGCGCCGCAGAGTCTCTCCGCGGATGTCGTCGAGCCCGATGAGGAGCCGAAGCCCGAGACGGAGCCGGTCGCGGAGGCGCCGCCTCCGCCGATCGAGCCGCCCGAGCCAACGCCTTTGCCCGAGCCGACGCCTGAACCCTTCGCTGAACTGCCCAAATCGGAAACCGACGCAACGTCACACCCAACCGAACCGGAAACGCCAGTGGAAACGCCTCCCAATGTCGTGCCGTTCCGCCCCGCCGGCGATGCGAGATCACCCGGTGATCAGAGATCGCCGACGCTGACGCCTGTCGAGAACAGCGCGTTCAACGAGCTCGCGCGGCAACTCTCCGAGCGCCTCGAACGTGAGCGCGAGTCGATCGCGGCCAGCGTCACCGCCGAGCCGCCTGTCGCCGCGACGACGCACGAGCCAGAAGCGCCGCAGTCCTTTGAGCCGCCGCAGGCGCTCGAAGCGCCGTTCGCGCCGGAGCCACCGCACGCGCCGGCGGAATGGCTGACCGAACCCGCGCCGCCCGCGCAAGGCCACAGCGTGCGCGACCGCGCGCTGCTCGACCTCGTGCCGACGGGCATGCTGATCTACCGCCTCGACCGCCTGCTCTACGCCAACCCCGCCTTCCTCGCGCGCATGGGCTATGCCAGCCTGCGCGCGCTGGAGGACGCCGGCGGGCTGGATGCGCTCTATGTCGAGCCGGGCGTGTCCTCGACCAGCAGCACCTCGCAGGGCGGGACGCCGGTGACGATCAGCGCGACGGTCGCGAACGGCGAGACGCCGCTGCCGACGACGGAAGCACATCTGCACACGATCGATTGGGACGGCGAGAGCGCGCATGCGCTGATCTGCGCGCTGCCGCAAGCCGCACCTGTGGTGGCTGCACCTGACGTTGCCGCGCCTGTCATGGCGCCGGCGGCCGACGAATCCATCGTCACGGAATCCTTCGCCTTCACGCCGGAGATCGAGGCCCAGGCCGAGATTCAGATCGGCGATGCCGACGCGGAGGATCTCGCCGCGATCCTCGACACCACGGCCGAGGGCATCGTGATGTTCGATGCCG
>Ga0207426_1001508_pt1 | contig 18995 bp, 18 predicted proteins | sample AraplaMF_Cvi_mMS_FD_184265 | JGI IMG/M metagenome (GOLD analysis project Ga0207426, IMG submission 184265) | Arabidopsis root microbial communities from the University of North Carolina, USA - plate scrape MF_Cvi_mMS (SPAdes) (version 2) | ecosystem: Host-associated > Plants > Roots > Endosphere... | reverse complement strand
CTCGCAGCGTGCCGAGCGGCTGCGGGAGAGCCGCCGCACCGCCTATCTGGATCTGATCGAACAGACCCACCGGATGGGCGAGTTGTTCTGGGAGATCTCCACCGTGCTGCGGCTCCCCCGCTCCGAGTCCCGCGCCTCCACACTCGGCGAACTCCAGGACCGGGAGGTCGCCGAGTACGCGAGGATCCGCCGCTGCGCCCGGGTCGTCGAACTGGAGGGCCCGCAGTCGGCCGCCGCCGCGGCCCTCACCCTCCAGAAGGCCACCCGCCCGTTCTACGCCGCCCTCAGCGCGGACCTGGCCGGCGACCCCGACGGCCAGGACTCCTTCGACGCCGCCTACCGCCCCTACTGGAAAGCCCTGGAGGAGTTCGTCGACGCGGCACGGGACGCCCACCAGACGGACTGACGCGAACCGCCACGGCACCACGCCAACCGCTCGCCTACGCCCCAGCATCTCCACCGCCATCAGGTGCCAGGGCGAGCAGAGCGACATCGTCATGGAAGACGCGGGTGTGGCGGGGCAGATCGGTGTTGAGGAAGTCGATGACATCGGCGGGGCCGGGGGCCGGCCGCTCGCCGAAGCGGTCACGGAGGCGGTCGAGGAGAGGGTAGAAGGCGCCGTTGTGGTCACGGGCCTCGATCACCCCGTCCGTGCACAGAAGAAGGACATCACCGCAGGTGAAGGGGTGGGTGTAGGCGACGGGCTCCTCGTCGGCCAGGGCGCCCAGGCCGAGCGGGAGGGCAGGCGGCCCGATGAGGGGCGTCACCTCGCCACGGGAGATCAGGACCGGCTCGATGTGCCCATGGTTGATGATCGTCACCCGGTGGGCGGCCGGGTCGTACTCGATCAGCGCGGCGGTGACGAACAGCTCGTCATCGGGCAGCTCTTCGGCCTCGCGGGCCATGCGCCGCTCCATACGGGCCGCGACGGCCGGCAGCTCCCCCGGCTCATGAACCGCCTCACGGAAGCTGCCGAGGATATCGGCGACCGTGCGGACGGCCTGGAGTCCCTTGCCACGGACGTCGCCGATGATGGCGCGTTCACCGGCCGGGGTGGCGCGGAGGTCGTAGAGGTCACCGCCGACCATGGTGCCGACCTCCCCGGACCGGTACAGCCCGGCCGCGAGAAGGCGGCCGACCCTGTGCGGCACCGGCCGCAGCAGGGTCCGCATCAGGGCCTCGGCGACCGAGTGGGCGCGCACCAGATACTGCTCCTGGCGCCGACGGTGGGCCGCCAGCGCCACTCCGAGCACACCGACCAGACCGGTGGCGACATACGCGGCGACATGGTGGTTCTCCCACAACATATGGATGTTGTGGCCGGTACAGCACGGGGTGCCGGCCAACACGCCCTCCAGCAGCACCGCGAAGACCGTGGCCGCCGCGACCAGCACCGGGCCGAGGGAGTAGGCGGCGATCACCGGCAGAGCGATGAGCAGGAAGCTCACCGCCCATGGCGTGGGGGTGACGGTTTCGAGCAGCAGGACGAACGCCACATAGGCAACGGGCAGCCAGCGCATCCACGCGGGCGGACGGGGCACCTCGAAGCCCTTGCTGTCCACGGTCTCCGCAAGCCGCCCCGCCGTACGGCCACGGCCCCGCCGACGGTCACGGCCGGACCGCCCAGCGATCCACCCACCCGATCCGTCCACACGGGCTCCCCACACGACCGCGACCAAGAGCCACAGCCTGACGCCCCCAAACAGACCAGCCCGCTCATTAGGCCGTCAGCGGCATGTCCGCTGCCCCGGCATTAAGATGCGGGCATGGCAGACCCGGACCCCTCCACCCCTCCCGCGCGGGATCCGGAGCTCGGCTTCCCGCCGCCCGGCGAGGTGCTGCACCGGCTCCGTACGCAGCGGGGGATGTCGCTTCGCCAAGTGGCAGCGGAGTGCGGGCTGTCGGTGTCCTTCCTGGCCGGACTGGAGCGGGGCGAGACGGATATCGCGCTGGAGCGGCTCGGCCGTCTGGCGAAGGTGTTCGACCACGATGTCGGCTCGTTCCTGGGGTTCTCCCGGGGGCGGGCCACTCCCTCGCTCTTCCCCCGGGAGAAGCAGGAGACCCTGAACCGGGCGCCGGGTGTCGTCTACCGGGTGCTGCGGTCCCCCGAGCTCGGATACCAGGTGGTCACAGGGGACTTCGCCCCGCACAGCGGCCTCACCGAGGACCTTCAGCACGAGGGCTCCGATCTCATCATGGCGACGCGGGGCACTCTGGTGGCCCGGTACAACGGCCGGGACCACGAGCTGCGCGCCGGGGACTGCATCCAGTGGTCGGCCGGTCATCCGCACACCTTCCGCAATGACACCGACGAGCCGGCCCAAATGGTCGCCGTACTCTTCTCCAGCCTCTACTGAGCCCTTCCGCTCTCCTCCAACTGCCCTGCGGACCATGGCCCGTGGGGCTTTTCGCTGCCCGGACCACTGGCCTCCCCTCCGGGCCGTGACCATGACCACCACGGTGACCTCGGAGAGCGGAAAACCGTCGCGGTGAACGATATTTTGCTCTAGCGTGCAGTTTATCGAACGCGGCAAACAGAGGGAGCGCCAGCAGTGACCAGTCCGAGCCCACCCCTGGGAAGTGAGGAGCGGCCCGCACCCACCGGTGTGCCGACCCCCGCCGCACGGCCCGCCGGGCACCTCGCCGAACTGCCCGCCCGGGCGGCCCTCGTGGTCGTCTGGAGTTCGGGATTCCTCTCCGGCACGCTCGGCCTGCGGTACGCGGCGCCCTACACCTTCGCGGCGTTACGCTTCGCCCTCGCCGGACTGGTGCTGCTGGCCGTCGCCGGCATCCGCCGCCAACGGCTGCCCCGCGGGCGCCGGCTGCTGCATCTGGCCGTCGCCGGAGCGCTCGTCCAGGCGGTGCAGTTCTCCAGCATCTACGCGGGCATGGACCTCGGCGTGCCGTCCGGGCTCGCGGCCCTGATCATCGCCCTCTACCCGCTGACCGCCTCGCTGCTGGCGGTGCCGCTGCTCCACGAGCGGGTCTCGGCGAACCAGTTGCTGGGGCTCGTCCTCGGGCTCGGCGGGGTGGCGCTGGCGGTCGCCGAGGGGATCGAGCTTTCCCTCAACTGCCTGCCGGGACTGGGCTTTCTCGCACTGGGGCTGCTGGGCATCTCCGCCGGCACCGTCTACCAGAAGCGGTTCTGCGGGCAGATGGACCCGGTGAGCGGCAATGCCGTACAGCTGCTGGCCGCCTCGCTGGTGGTGCTGGTGCCCGCGCTGCTCGCCGAGGGCTGGGACGTGCATTTCACCGCGGCGTACTGGCCGGTGCTGCTGTGGAGCGCGCTGGTCAACTCGATCATCGGCGTCGGCCTGCTCTACCGCCTCCTCCAGCGCCACGGCACGAGCCAGGTCAGCAGCCTGTTCCAGCTGGTCCCGATGAGCACGGCGGGGCTCGGTGCGCTGCTGCTCGGGCAGCGGCTCGGCCCGCTCACCCTCGCCGGGCTCGTGCTCGCCACCGCCGGCACCCTCCTCACTCACCACGTGCGCCGCTGAACGACCGGAGGCTCCTATGAACCAGCTCATGGACACCGGCCGGCGCGCCCCGGCCCCCGCTCCCCCGGCCGCGACCCGGCTGCGCCGGGCGATCACCCTGTTCTTCACCCTCGACGGTTTCGTGTTCGCGGGGTGGGTGGTGCGCATCCCCGCCATCAAGGAGCAGATCCACGCCTCGGCGGGCGCGCTCGGACTGGCCCTGCTCGGGGTATCGGTGGGGTCGGTCGCCACGATGCTGCTCACCGGCAAGCTGTGCCGCCGCTACGGCAACCATCCGGTGACGGTGGTGACGGCGGCCCTGCTGTCGCTGTCGGTCGCCCTGCCCGCGCTGACTCATTCCGCCCTTCAGCTCGGCCTCGTCCTGCTGCTGTTCGGCGCCGCGTACGGGGGCCTCAATGTCGCCTTCAACGCGGCCGCCGTGGACCTGGCCGAGGCGGTCCGGCGCCCGATCCTCCCGTCGTTCCACGCGGCATTCAGCGCGGGCGGACTGGCAGGCGCGGGACTCGGCGGGCTCCTCGCCCCGCATCTGAGCCCGCTGTGGCACCTGTTGTTCCTGGCCGCCACCGGGCTCGTCGTCACCGCGTACGCGGGCCGCGTTCTGCTGCGGACGCCCCGGCCGGCCACCGGCCATGGCGCACACCACGACGGGGAGGACGCGATACCGGCGCGCGGCCGGGTGCCGGTGCGCCGTACCCGGCTGCTCGTGACGGTCTACGGGCTGATCACCCTGTGCACGGCGTACGGCGAGGGCGCACTGGCCGACTGGGGTTCGCTGCATCTCTCCGCCGACCTGCACACCGGGCCGGGTGCGGCAGCGGCCGGATACACGGTGTTCGCGCTGATGATGACGGTCTCCCGGATGTCGGGCACCTGGCTCCTGGAACGGCTGGGCGACACCCCCGTCCTGGTGGCCGGCGGTCTCCTCGCGGCGGCGGGGATGCTGATGGCGGCGCTGAGCCCGGAGCTGTGGCCGGTGTACCTGGGCTACGCGCTGACCGGGCTGGGCCTGGCCAATGTCTTCCCGGCCGCGATCGGCGGCGCCGGCGCCCTCGCCGGCCCCCAGGGCGTCGCGGTCGCATCGACACTGGGCTACTCCGGCATCCTGCTCGGCCCGCCCTCTATCGGCTTCCTCACCGAGGCGTACGGGCTGCCGCGGGCGCTGACCACCATCGCCGCGCTGGCCGCGGTGGCGGCGCTGCTCGGCCGACTGGTCCGGCGCCGGCAGCGGGCACCGTACTGACCACGCGACGCCCGCCCCTGGTGTGCCCCGCGGTGGCGGCCGTACCGCCACCGCGAGTGCCTCAAGGACAGGTAAGTCGGACCGGTGGACCCGCGCATGAGCTGCCGACCGTCGTGGCCGCTGCCGGCGCCTACGCCCGCGTCAACCGGTCAGCCCGTGCCCGTCAGGAGGGAGTCGTCCTGCACGCCGGTGCCGGGCAGCCGGTGGCGGGCGGCGCTCAGTGCCGCGTCCACATCGCGGGTGCCGGTGGAGACGCACAGGGTGTAGGCGATGTCGTCCATCCTCCGGCGCACCTCGGCCTTCCCCTGTCGGGCGTGCAGCAGCTCCAACGCCTCGTACTCCGTGACGAGTTCCCGCAGCACGGCAGGGTGGGCCATCAGCATCTTCCGGTTCCTTCCCTCGCGAAAAGTGCTCGCCGTCGCGGATGCCCCGACCTGAGCGCGGCACACCTCCACGGAGGATTCCGAGCCGCATCAGCGGGCCCGGATTCCCCCTACACCACCCGGGGCGGGTCTCAGCGTTCGGTGAGCATTCCGGCGCGGAGCTTCGACAGGGTGCGGGTGAGGAGCCGGGAGACATGCATCTGGGAGACGCCGAGCTCTTCGCCGATCTGCGACTGGGTCATCTCCTGGCCGAAGCGCAGCTCGATGAGGCGCCGTTCCCGTGCGTCGAGGGTGTCGAGCAGCGGCCCCAGCACCTGGTAGTCCTCGACGGCCTCCAGCGCCGGGTCGTTCTCCCCCAGCACGTCGACGAGGGTGCGGCGCTGCTCCGACGGGTCGGGGTCGGCGGGGGTGTCGAGCGAACCGGCGGTGTAGCCGTTGGCGGCGACGATGCCCTCGATGACCTCGTCCTCCGACAGCTCCAGGTGGGCGGCCAGTTCGCGAACGGTGGGGTCGCGGTCGAGCTTGGCGGCGAGGTGCTCCTTGGCCTTGGCCAGGTCGCTGCGCAGCTCCTGGAGGCGGCGGGGCACATGGACGGCCCAGCCGGTGTCACGGAAGAACCGCTTGATCTCGCCCAGGATGTAGGGGACGGCGAAGGTGGAGAACTCGACCTCGCGCGTGAGGTCGAACCGGTCGATGGCCTTGATCAGACCGATGGTGCCCACCTGGATGACGTCTTCCATGTCGTCGCCGCGATTGCGGTAGCGGCGGGCGACATAGCGCACCATCGACATATTCATCTCGATGAGGGTGTTTCGCGCGTACTGGTACTCGTGTGTGCCCTCTTCGAGGACCTGAAGCCGTTCGAAGAACTGCTTGGACAGGTCCCTGGCGTCCCGAGGTGCCACCTTCTGCGGTTGCGGCACCTCCGGCAGTGCAAACGCCGGGGTGATCTGTCGCTGCTCGGTCGTGGTCTCGCTCACGATGGTGGTCATCTCGCCCTCCCGCGCGCCCGGCACCTGCGGACGCTTCAGCGGCGCGCCTACCCCGATCTCTCCAGGGCATGCCTACGAACCGGAAGCGGATGCAACCGCGCTCCGTCCGACGGCAGTTGTGAGGTAGGTGTTGAGACCTGTGAGGCCACTTTTCGCAGCAGGAACCACATATGCCCCAGAGCCCGCGCACGGTAACTGATTTCCGGGGTAATTAGCGTCTGAGAGACAGCGGTTGCCCGGTTTTCATCCGAAGAAACGTTGCGTGTGACTCGAATGTGCGGGCACACGATGTCTCGGAGGTTGATAACTATGGTTCCCCTGCTTCTCGTGCTCCTTCTCGCGCTACTGCTTTTCGGTGCCGGATTCGCTTTGAAGGCGCTCTGGTATGTCGCGGTGGCCGTACTCATCATCTGGGCGCTCGGATTTTTGCTGCGTTCCGCGGGCGCCGGCGGCAAGCGCGGCCGGTGGTACCGCTGGTAGCCGCCGCAGCCCGGAAAATCGGGGTGGGCCGGACAACACGGTGTTGTCCGGCCCACCCCGATTTTTCTGCGTCCGCTGACGCATCATCATCAGACCCGGGGAAACACGAGAAGTACGGCCCGGGGCGTGCGCTGTTCCCGCAGGGGACTCACCTCCATCGCAGTGCGCGTCCCGGGTCGGCGGGTGTTCCCGTACATGTCGCTGAGCCGCTTGGCGGCGCAATCTGCGGGCACGAGAGAAATGCCGCCAGTGAAATGGCCACTGTGAGCGCCAGCGAAATGGCCAAGGACACCTTCAAGGGCTGACCGGAAACCGCCCGGCACACGGGAAGGGCCACCGCTTACCTGCGGTGGCCCCTCCTCTTTGTCCGGCCGCGTGCCCCGCCGTTCTCCCGGGGCGCCACCTCACGAGGCCGCCGTTTCACCGGTCGACATGATGCTGGAGCACGTCACAGGTGTACTGGAACTCCTCCATCAGCCGGGCGGCCTCGATGACCAGCACTCCATACGGGCGGCCCGGATCCGCGAGCGGCAGCTCACCCCGCTCCGCCTCCTCCGCCAGCCGTCGGCGGTAGTCCTGTGCCTCGTCGGCCAGTTGGCACAGCTCGGGGGCCTGGTCGCCGAGCCGGTCCTCGTCGAGGTCCGCGAAGACGCGGGTGATCCGGGAAAGGGACTCCAGGAAATCGGCGTAGCTCGCCAGGAAGTCGCCGTAACGGTGGCGGTCCTCGTCCGCGCTCCATCGGTCCAGGCTCCGGGTCAGGGCGGCGACCTGGCCCAGGGTGCGCTCCAGGGCTTCCAGCACCGCGGCATAGCCCTCGAAGCCGGTGTGCGGGCGGCCGCGGCGGACGAGCCGGCGCGGGTTGTAGTGGAGGCTCTCCCGCGCCATCCGCAGACCCGTGCGGGCCTGTGCGACCAGTTCCCCGGTCTGTTCGGCGCGCGACCGCCACCGCCCGGTGCTCTCCTCGTCGAGTCCGCCCTCGCGCAGCACCGGGTGGATGTCGCTCACCAGGTCGCACAGGGCGTGGGCCAGCGTGCGGATGCCGTATTCGGCGCTGCGGTAGCGCAGCGGCGGCAGCACGGTGACGTTCACGAGGACGCCGATCCCGCAGCCGATGAGGACCAGCAGGATGATCTGCCCCAGCTGGGTGCTCGCGTCGAGGGGCGAGGTGGCGGACACATAGGTGGAGAAGGCGAAGAACGCCGCGGTGGCCACCTGGGAGCCCTGCGAGCCGAGCGCCGGCCACCGGCCGATGGTGAGCGCCACCGCCGCCACCAGGGCGAACGTCAGCACCTCGGGTCCGACGAGAAAGCCCAGGGCGGCCTGTACGGCCACGCCCGCCACCACCGCACCCACGTAGCGCGAGGCCTGAAGCAGCGACTGGTAGACGGTCACCTGCATGATGAGCACCGCGGAGAACGGGGCGAACGCGGGCGACTGCGCGTGCAGCAGCTGGTAGGAGATCACCCAGGCGATCGTCGCCGCCAAGGTGCCCTTGACGATGAGGAGCACCGTGGTGCGCTCATGGCCCTCCGACCGGAGCGCCCGCCCCCACCACTGCCGGACGCGCGCCATCCGGCCCGGCCGGGCCGGTCGCCTCCGCCGCTCGCTGACTTCTCCGGCCATGCCGTCCCTTCGCCTGTGCCCATGCGCGCCGCAGCGGATCGTACGGTGCCCGGTACCCGGTACCCGGTCGCGGGGGAACCATCCATGGGCTGCGCGGCTCGGACGCCGGAAGCGGGCCCGGCGGGGTCACTTGTGGCCGAGCATGCCCCTGCGCAGCTGCTGGATGATGCGGGTGAGCAGTCGGGAGACATGCATCTGGGAGATACCGAGCACCGCGCCGATCTGCGCCTGGGTCATCTCCCGGTCGAAGCGCAGATGAACGATGAGCCGGTCGCGCTCGCTGAGCTGTTGCAGCAGCGAGGCCAGGGCGTACCGGTCCTCGACGTGCTCCGTGGCGGGGTCGGTGGTGCCGAGAATGTCGGCGAAGACGGGACCACCGCCGCCCGGTGCCGTCGACTCGCTGTCGCCGGAGAGGTGCAGCGAGACGGCCGTGTGACCGTTGCCGGCCACGATGCCCTCGATGATCTCCTCTTCGGTGAGCTCCAGATGCCCGGCCAGCTCTTTGACGGTGGGTTCCCGGTCAAGAGAGGTGGACAGCTGCTCCATGGCCTGAGCCAGGTCGATGCGGAGTTCCTGGAGACGGCGCGGGACATGGACGGCCCAGCTGGTGTCGCGGAAGAACCGCTTGATCTCCCCGAGGATATGAGGAATGGCGAAGGCCGCGAACTCCGTTCGGCGGGAGAGGTCGAACCGGTCGATGGCCTTGATGAGGCCGATGGTGCCGACCTGGACGATGTCCTCCATTTGGTCACGGTGACTTCTGTACCGCGAGGCCACATAGCGCACCAGCGACAAGTTCATCTCGACGAGCGTATTGCGGGCGTACTGATACTCGGCAGTGCCCTCGTCGAGTTCCGCGAGCCGCTCGAAGAACAGCGGCGACAGTGCCTTGGCGTCCTGGGGAGCCACCTTCCCGGCATCCTCGACGCGCGGAAGCGTGGTGGAATATCTTCCGGCCCGCGGTGACGGCCCGTCATAGGGCCCCGGCAGTTGTGTGTCACATACGTCCTCGAAAACCGTGTTCATGCTCCACCTCCGGGATTCAGGTCGTTGAGCAGGCCTGTTGCCCGGTGCCGGGTTCCTTATGCGTAAGGATGGAACAATCACCCCGCTGAGTGGCGCAGCCGGTGGACCGGAGAGGTCCGTCCGCGGAATTCTGAATGATTCATGAGAAATGCGACCGCCATCGCGCCGCACTCCGGACGAGAACGTGGGCGCCGGTGTGCGGACGCACTTCGCCTACCTGCGACGGGGGCCATACGAGGGACGGCCTTTGGGCTGGCCGAACAAGAGACTTTCTAGAACCTGTGCGCGAAAAGCATGGCATGCTGTCGCCCATGTACGTTCATACACCGGCTGTGGTGACCCATGCTGTCGAGGACGAGGTCTTTGTCGTCCGCGTCAGCGGGTCCCTCGATCACGACAGCGCCCCTCTCCTGGAAGAGACCTGCGCGCTGGCGGAGGATTCCGGCGCTCCACGTACCGTCGTCGATCTGTCGCTCACCGACTTCGCCGACTCCACGGTGCTGCATGTCCTGCTCGCCGCCCAGCGTGCCCACCACCGGCAGCAGCGCACCCTGATCGTCGCCGGCCCGTTCCACGAGGTCGTCCGCCGGCTCTTCGATGTCACCGGCACCGCCGGATACTTCACGCTGGCCGACGACATGCTCGGCGCCCTGAGCTCCTGAGGGCCCGCGCCCCGCTCACCCCGCCCCGGGCGGAGCCCCCGGCGGGGACGCACCCACCGTCGCGCGGCACCGGGAAGCACCGCCGCCGACCGCCGTGATCAGGCCAATCACACCGGAAGCGGCGCGCGTCAGTCGGCTTTCCTGTCCTGCGGAATGCGTTCCAGCAGCCCGCGCAGATCGTCGGCGTGCTCTTCCTCCTGCGCCAGCAGATCTTCGAATACCCGGCGCGTGGTCGGGTCGCCGTCACCGAGCCACTTCGCGATTTCCGTGTACGAGGCGATGGCCACCCGTTCGGCCACCAGGTCTTCCTTGATCATGTCCACCAGGTCGTCACTGGCGTCGTAATCGGCGTGCGCCCGCTGCGTCAGGGTTTCCGGGTTGAAGTCGGGCCGGCCGCCGAGCTGCACGATGCGCTGTGCCACCTTGTCCGCGTGTTCCTGCTCCTGCGCGGCATGTTCCAGAAACTCCGCGGCGACCGGCTCCGAGTAGAGACCGGAAGCGGTGTAGTAGTGCCGCTTGTACCGCAGGGTGCACACGATTTCCGTGGCCAGCGCCTCGTTCAGCACCTGAAGGACGCGCTCCAGATCGGCTCCGTACGCTTCGGTGACCGGTCCCTTTTCCATCTCGCGGCGGGCCCGCTCGCGGAGGGTGGTGATGTCGGTGAGAAAGTCAGCCACGGTCTTCCTGCCCTTCAGTTCTCCTGGGTGGACAGCGCTTCGCTCCGGAATGTGTGCCCGTCGGCACCGCCGGTCAGTATGCCCCGCAATCGGGCCGGCGACAGACACCATTCCGTCGGCAGTGTGGCGTTTCGGCTCAGCCCATGAAGTCGTCCAGGCCCGTGACCGCGCTGATGAGCGCGAGATGCGTGAAGGCCTGCGGAAAATTCCCCAGGTGTTCGCCCGTCAGCCCTATCTGCTCCGCGTACAGACCGAGGTGATTGGCGTAGGTGAACATCTTCTCCAGCGCCACCCGGGCCTCTTCGATCTGCCCGACGGGCGAGTGCCTCGACCCACCAGAACGAGCAGATCGAGAAGGTCCCCTCCGTTCCGTCCAGCCCGTCGGGGGACACTTTCGGGTCGTAGCGGAAGACCAGGCTGTCCGTGACGAGGTTCTCGCCGATGGCCCGCACGGTGGAGCGGAATCGCGGATCGTCCGGCGAGAGGAACTTGACCATCGGCATCACCAGGAGCGAGGCGTCCAGAATGCATTCCGGTGGCTGCCCCGCGTCGCCGCTGAGGCGTTGGACAAAGGTCTGCTCCTGGGCGTTCCAGCCCTGTTCCATGATCTGGTGGTAGATCTTGTCGCGCTCCGACATCCAGCGCCCCAGATCACCCGGCAGACCGCGCTGCCGGGCCATGCGGATCATGCGCTCCACCGCTACCCGGCACATCAACCGCGAATAGGTGTGGCGCTGTTGCCCGGCACGGGTCTCCCATATCCCCGCATCAGGGCTGTCCCAGTGCTCCAGAAGCCAGTCGAGAATGGCGCACAGATCCATCCAGCTGTCATGGGAAATGCCGGCACCGTGTTTGTTGAACAGATAGACGGAGTCGAAGAGTTCGCCATAGATATCGAGCTGGAGCTGGCCGGCGGCACCGTTTCCCACCCGGACCGGGGCGGATCCGCGGTAGCCCGCCCAGTGGTCTAGGACGTGCTCGGGGAGTTCGGCGTCACCATCGATGGAATACCGCACCCGTAGCGGCCCGTGCTCACCGTCCTGCGCGGCGCGCAGGCACGAGGTCAGCCAGCTGATGAAGGCCCGCGCCTCGCGGGTGAAGCCCAGCCGCAGCAGGGCGTGCAGGGAGAAGGCCGCATCGCGGATCCAGACATAGCGATAATCCCAGTTCCGTTCGCCGCCGAGCTGTTCGGGAAGCCCGAGGGTCGGGGCGGCGACGATGGCTCCGGTGGGCTCGTGGGTGAGGAGTTTGAGGGTCAGTGCGGTTGCCTGGAGTGAGATGTCCAGCGCGTCACTGGTGAATCGCACACTGTGCGGCTGGGTTTCCACCTTGTGCGGATCCCGGCCGTAATTCATCCGCGGTGCGATGACGGTACGGATCCGCGAACTGCCCCGTACGCTCACCACCCGCCGCACCAGCCGTTGCCGGTGATGGGGGTCGCCCTCCGCCCGTTGACCTCGCGTATCCCCCGGCGAGGCACGTTCATGAGCAGGTCGCCCCGCGGCTCGGATGACCCGCTGCGGGGTGGCGCGTGACGCCAGCGGCCGTTCCGGGGGCGGCATGCGTCAGCCCGTAGTGGAGCTGTTCCCTCCGGGCGGGGAAGTGAGGGGGCCGAGGGTGCCGGTGACCGTCAGAAGGCGATCCAGAGCGGGTGGGCGGTCGTCCAGGTGGAGGTGGATCCCGGCGGCGTCGGTGCGGCGGTGGAGGGTTAGCAGGGCGGCGAGTCCCATCTGGTCGCAGGCCCGCACCTGGGCGCAGTTGAGGTGGAGGGCACGGAGAGCGGGCTGCGCGGCGATCTGCCGGAGGGCGAGGGCGAGCAGCTCGTCCGCGGTGGTGTGGTCCAGGTCCCCGGTGAGGTGAAGGTGGGCGGTGTGCCGGTCCGGGGTGGCGACGGTGGGACAGCGCTCGTCGGGCGGGTACGAGGTCATGCGGAGGATCCGGGGCCGGGGCGGGTGTCGGAGCCGGGGCCGATGTCGGCGCCAGGGCCACCATCGATACCAGGACCGTCGTCAAGGATCCGCCGAGCGTGACCGATGATCCGCCGCGCCCGCGGGAAGTCCTTCAGCTGTGCGGCGAGGGCGTCCAGGGTCGGGTGCAGGGAGTGTGCGGGGACTCCGCGGGTGGTGAGGATCGCCCCGGTCCAGGTGAGGAAGCCGGTGAAGAGTTCGTCGTCATCCGTGTAGAGCGCGGTGGCGAGGAAGTCGGTGATGTGCGCGAGGTCTTCCGCGGTGTGCTGCCGTTGCCGGTCGGAGTAGTCGCGCAGAGCGGGGAAGCGTTCCTCCAGCTGCGCGAGGGTCTCCTTGACGAGTTGCGGGGCGGTGCGTGCCACCAGGGAGTACTCCTGGTCGGACAGGTGCGGCAGATCGTCGACGGGCTGGTGCCCGAGCGCGGGGGCCCTGGTGTCCGGCATGCCCCGGGAGAGGAAGTCGGCGGCGGTGCGGGCGTCCGGCGCCCAGGCGTCGGCACCGAGGAGCCGGGCGTAGCAGCCGTCCTGACCGAACGCGGCGCCGCCCACCAGAACGGGGACGCCCGCGGCCTGGCAGGCGGTGATCGCCGCATGCGCGGTGGGCAGCCGGGTGGCGATCGAGCTCGACAGCGCGACGGCCTGCGGACCGGTCTGATGCAGATGGGCGATCAGATGAGGCGCGGGCACCTGGGCGCCGAGGAAATCCACCTGCCAGCCGCGCAGCCGCAGCACCTCGGCGAGGAGGCGGGCGGGCAGCGCATGCCACTCACCGTCGACGCAGGCCACCGTGATGCGGCCCCGTTCCGCTCCGGCCGCGGGCGGCCGGTGATGCGCGAGGGCCGCGATGACCCGGTCGTTGATGGCGGTCGCGGCGTGCTCCTGCGCCACCGTCATCTTGTTCGCCGCCCAGTGCTCACCGACCCGGTGCTGGACGGGCGCGATGATGTCGAGCAGCACGTCCTCCGGCGGAACACCGGCGTCCACCGCGTCGAACACCCGGCGGACGGCGGCGTGCTCGTCCACCGTCACCACGGCGTCCCACAGGTGGTCGACGTAGGCGGCCAGGCTCTCCGTCATCGCGACAGGCGAAGTGGTCGTGACGCGCGCCTACCCGGCAGCCGTCCACTCATGGACCCCGAACGACCACGGCGGGACGGAACGGCCCCCACCTCTGCCTCCCGCCGGTCAGCGGTCATCGGTACATCCCCCGTAGAAGCCATGGCTCTCACGCCGTGTACCTGCCCCGGGTCCGTCCACCGCGCTGAGGTGCGCATGGTGGGGTGCGGTGATGGCGACCACGGCCATGTCGTCATGCCGGCCGGCCCCCACCCACTGGGCGGCGAGCATCCGGATCCGCTCCACGACCGCTTCGGCGGGCAGGCCCGCACACTCGCTCAGCGCGGACCGCAGACGTGCCTCGCCGAAGAGTTCATCGCCCAGCGGCCCGCCCATCGCCTCGGTGATCCCGTCGGTGTACAGCAGACAGGACTCCCCGGGCGCGAGATCGAGCGTGGCCGTCGTGGAGGTCACCTCCGGCAGCGCACCTACGAGGGACCCGCGGGTGGCGGCTTCCTCCACCCGGCCGTCGGCGCGGACTATTAGCGGCGCGGGGTGTCCGGCACTGGTCACCCGCAGCCGGACGGTGCCGCCCCGCCGCGCCACCGAGGCCAGGACCAGGGTGGCGAACCGGGTGTGGTCGGAATCGAGCAGCGCACCGTTGAGCAGCCGCAGCACCCGCTGATGATCGGTGGCCAGCGGCAGCAGGGCATGCAGAGTGTTGCGGATCTTGCCGGTCTGGACCGCGGCCTCCAGCCCCTTGCCGCACACATCCCCGAGGACGACGAGCGACTCCTCGTCGGGCCCGGCCCCCGCGTGCACGTCGTAGAAGTCGCCTCCCACACGGTCGGTGTCGTTCGAGGCACGGTAGCCGCCGGCCAACTCCACTCCGCTGAGCTGCTGGAGGCGGGGCGGCAACAGCTCCCGCATCAGCGTCCGGGTGATGGCCGCCTGTTCCGCGTAGAGCCGCGCGGCGGACATGGCCGCTCCGGCACGGGCGGCGAACAGCCGGGCGAAGGTCTCTTCGCTCTCGCTGAACCCGGCGTGATCGGAACGCCTCATGAGGATCAGCGCGCCGGCCGCCACACCGTGCCCCGGGAGCGGGGTGACCGCCACCGAGCCGATCTCCCCCAGCGCGGACGGCCGCACCCAGTCCGGCACGGCCGCCGGGTCTGTCCAGCGCGAGGGCACGGGCGGAAAACCCTTCAGGGCTTCGGCCAGTCCCGGCACGGAGGTGGGGTCGGCGACAACCTTGTCACGCACCACCCGCCCGTCCGGGCCGCAGAAGCTCATCGCCAGCCACCGTCCGGAGGGCGGGGCGACCACAACGGCGGCATCCGCCAGATACTGCGTGGCGAGCCGGGCCGTGACGTCCATGCACCGGTCGACATTCAGGGACGCGAGCAGCTCCGTCGACGCCTGGGCGAGAAACGCGGTGCGCTCACGCTCGGCACACAGGGCGTCCTCCGCCGCCCGGCGGGCGGTGTCATCGACCAGCCACCACACCACGTCGCCGCTCTCCGTACGACGCGGACGGGCCTCAAAGCTCCGCGCCCCGACGGGCCCGCGCGCCACCTCCCCGTCGTCGGCGGGCCGCAGGGAGTCGGCGAAGCGCCGATGAGCGTCGGCGAGCCAGGACACCAGGGCGTCGTCACACGGTGCGCCCGCCTTGGCGGACGGGAAAAGCAGCACGGCGGCGTCATTGACCGCACACACGAGCCCGGACGGACTGATGACGACCACGGGTTGGGGTGCGGCCTGCCACGCGGCACCGGCATCGACACCGGGCGCGGGCACTGGTGCGGGCGCGGTGACAACGGATGCGTCGGAACTCTTCACCACGCAAGGCTCACTGAGTGCACCCCATCACGCCACAAAACCGGCAGAGACCATTCCTCTTCGTTCACCATCCCGCACGGAGACCGGGGATGGCAATCGTCGCCGGGGACGGGCTGCGGGGAGAAGCGAGCCGGCCTGATGGGGAGCGCGGCCGATCCGGGAGGGGGGTGGAGATGGCCCGCGGCTCACACCATCAGGAACGGCACCATCCCCCTCAAAGGGGCAATATCACGCGAATCGTCTTGCCGGTCACGGTCGCGGTGATCTCGACACTGCGCGCCAGCCGTTGTATCAGGGGCCAGCCGTAGCCACCCGTGATGCCGGGTTCACGACCGGGGTTTTGCGGGGAAGCAGCAGCGGGGCAGTGCGCGCTGCCGTCCTCGACCGCCACTTCCAAACACCCCTCGACGACCCGCGCGGTGAACCCGATGAGCCCGCCCCCGTGCCGTTGGGCATTGGTGACCAGCTCCGTGGTCACCAAGAGGGCATCGACAAGGGCCAGGTCATCGACCGGGCTGCCTATCTTGTGCAGCAGGTCGTGCACAAAGTTGCGCGCCTCGGCTGCTCTTACAGGTACTCCCTGCATCACACCATTCCACCCCAATGCCCCCGAGCCGTCGCGGCGACGCCGCCACGCTCACCCATCCTCCGGGCAGGCATTGCCGACCGGGGCACTTCCTTCTCACACAGCAGGACGGCAATACTCTCAGGCCCCCGCGCGAGCACCTCAGCGGGTGAACACTCGGCGGGTGGACGGGGCTGGTGGGCGTGACACGCAAGGCGCACCGGCATTCACCGCATCGTCGAATGGGGCGCCTAACGGGGTGCCTATCGGGGGCGCCTTACGACGGGGCGCGCTCTGCCACCCGTCCGCTGCCGCACCCGCTGCCCCTGGCCAGCTGGTCGGCGGCTAGTCGGGGGCACCCTCAAACCGGAGAGGAACGGTCACCGTAATCGCCTTGCCCTCGCCCGTGGGGACAATCACCACACAGGACGTGAGTTTCTGGATCATCGGCCACCCATATCCGCCGACCCCATACTTTTCCCGTCCGATGGCCGTGGCGGGATGACGAGGACTGCGATCGGCAACGGTCACTTCCAGCAGACCACCCGCGATCCGGGCGGAGAAACCGGCGACTCCACCACCATGCCTCTGGGCATTGGTAACCAATTCCGAGGTGACCAGCAGGGCGTCGATCGCGGAGAGTTCATCGACCTGCGGGCGGTGCGCGTGCAGCAGCTCATGGACGCGGTCCCGCGCGTCCGCCGCTTTGTTCACCGGGGTCTGCTGCGTGTCCGTCACACCTCTCACCTCACGCCCGATCGACCACAACACCTGGAGCTCACCCACCGCCCCCTGCGAGGGCCACGCAAAAGGCTACTTCGACGAGAAGGTTCTTTGACGGCTTCCCCCGGACCGCGCAGTTCACGCAACATTCCCACGCCCCGGCGCCAAGACCCCGACACACCCCCTGACCTCACCACCAACACTCCGCAGCAGAGCCGGCCGCAATGACTCCGGTGAAGGACGTCACAGAAGTGCCACCACCGGGCGCGCCGACCGCACACGCCTTACGCCACGACGCCGGAGCGCACGGGCTGGGGCAATCAGGGCAGAGCCGACGCCCCTTGGGCGGCAGCCGTCTCCGCCCGCCCCGCACAACACCCCTCACACCAGAGGAAATCCGCCGAAATAGACGCCGACCTGGTGCAGATGATCCGCACTGCTCTCGTGTCCGGCACCCTCGAAGTCGGGCGCGCCCTTGATCTCGTCCTTGGTGCGCCCCACATAGACCTTCTTCTCCTGCTGATCGATGCCGGTCACGATGCCGGCCGGCAGCACCACACGCCGCCCGAGAATCCATGGGCCGGTGTCGATGACAAGGTGCGCGGAATCCACGTCATCGGAATGCTTGTCGACCTTGCCGATGCTCCCGTCGACAGCTTCGACACCGAACCCCTCAAGGACCGTGCCCGCCCGGTACCCGGAATCGGAAAGGTATCCCCAGACATTGCCACTCATACGCCATCCCTTCTCTGCGCGACACAAGACCAGCCCCCGCCCAGCCACTACTCCCCACAAAAAGACCCAGCCCCGAAACCTCCACTCCGCCGATCAAACTGACAGCCCTCTGCTGCCCCACCCCTCACCCTCAAAACAACACCCACCCCATACGCCCTCCCACCCCGAACCCATTGCCGCGCCGACAGCCCACCCCTCCGCCCATCCACTCAGGAATGCATCGGCCCCGACGGAGGAAAATCCCTACCGGTCGTCCACGCCAATAGCGGACCCGACGCACCACCGAGCTCACCGACTCGGCTCAGGTCGTAGAAGAACTGGTGAACCCACGACAGGCCCTCGAGGGGCCACACCTCACCGAGGGCACCGCCACCCGGCCGGGCACCGCCCCCGACGGGTAGCCGATGTCACACCCCCGCCGCCCCGCGACGCCCGCCGCTCCTTCGGCTCCGGAGACGCAGGCGACGATGACGGCCCCTTGGGCGCATTTGCCCCAATTCGCCCCGGCTCTTCACTCCGCACCGTCACGCCGCCCCTACGCCGGCATGACCCGGGCACCCACCGTGGCATCCCCCGCAAAGCGGGACCGTCTGAACGATCAAAATATGAGGGCGCTAGCATATGAGCACCGCCTAGCTCGAAAGATAAGCCTGTGACTGCTGTCAATGACGACTCGTTCACCAACTGGAAGAACCGCGAGGAGATCGCGGAGTCGATGATCCCGATCATCGGGAAGCTGCACCGGGAGCAGGACGTCACGGTCCTGCTGCACAGCCGCTCCCTGGTGAACAAGTCGGTGGTCAGCATCCTCAAGACCCACCGCTTCGCCCGGCAGATCGCCGGTGCGGAGCTCTCGGTCACCGAGACGATGCCCTTCCTCCAGGCCCTCACGACGCTCGACCTCGGCCCCTCCCAGATCGATCTCGGCATGCTCGCCGCGACGTACAAGAAGGACGACCGCGGTCTGTCGGTGGAGGAGTTCACCGCCGAGGCCGTCGCCGGCGCCACGGGCGACAACAAGATCGAGCGCCGCGAGCCGCGCGATGTCGTGCTCTACGGCTTCGGCCGTATCGGCCGCCTCGTCGCGCGCCTGCTCATCGAGAAGGCCGGCGGCCTGCGGCTGCGTGCCATCGTCGTCCGCGGCGGCGGGGACCAGGACATCGTCAAGCGCGCCTCGCTGCTGCGCCGTGACTCCATCCACGGCCAGTTCCAGGGCACGATCACCGTTGACGAGGCGAACAGCAAGATCATCGCCAACGGCAACGAGATCAAGGTGATCTACTCCAACGACCCCACGTCGGTGGACTACACGGCGTACGGCATCAATAACGCCATCCTGATCGACAACACCGGCAAGTGGCGCGACCGCGAGGGCCTGTCGAAGCACCTGCGCCCCGGCATCGACAAGGTCGTCCTGACCGCCCCGGGCAAGGGCGACGTCCCCAACGTCGTCCACGGCGTCAACCACGACATGATCAAGCCCGACGAGCAGATCCTGTCCTGCGCGTCCTGCACCACCAACGCGATCGTC
>Ga0207426_1001507_pt1 | contig 19004 bp, 19 predicted proteins | sample AraplaMF_Cvi_mMS_FD_184265 | JGI IMG/M metagenome (GOLD analysis project Ga0207426, IMG submission 184265) | Arabidopsis root microbial communities from the University of North Carolina, USA - plate scrape MF_Cvi_mMS (SPAdes) (version 2) | ecosystem: Host-associated > Plants > Roots > Endosphere... | reverse complement strand
AAGAGGAAAGGCCCACAACGCAGCTCTTATCGCCTGCGCCAGGAAGCTCCTGATCTACGCCAATACTGTCGTCCAACGCGGCACGCCATGGACCGAAAAAACGGCGTAGCTCTTAATGGTTGCTACGGGACCTCCCGAGTCTTACGAATAACTCGGCGCATCCGGCTTGCGAAAAATATGGATGGGGTCGCCGGGAACGATGCCGGGCTGGCCGGAGAACATCGCATAGGCATAGAGCGCGAGATAGGCGATCGCGAGCACGCCGATGGCGTAGAAGGCCCAGGTCGCAGCGCGCTTCATCATTCCGCTCCATGGCGCATCCCGGATGGGACGGCTCAGGGCGCTTCTAGAGCGACGAGGGGGAAAAGGCCAGCCTGACCGGCAAGGGGCGCTGGCGATCAAACGCCGCGGCGGGTGCGCGCGGGAAGGCTGACGTCGGCAAGCCTCGCCGCATCTTCGTCCTGGTCGACCGCGACGTACTGGCCGTGCCAATAGGCCAGCGCCGCGTTGCGGGTCGAATTCCTGACCGCCCTGACACGGCCGATCACGATGCCATGCGAATGCCGCTCGAGGATTTCCTCGACCTCGCAATCGACGGCCGACAAAGCGCCGACCAACAGCGGGACGCCGGAGACCGCCGTCACCCACTGGCTGCCCGGAAAGCGATCGGCGCCCTTCAGCCCGCCCTTGCCGGCGAAGCGCTCGGCGACATCGAGCTGATCGGCCGCGAGCATGTTCACCCCGAAGGCGCCGTAACGCCTGATCAGCGGGAAGGACGAGGCATCGCGGTTGATGCTGACGATCAGCGTGGGCGGATCGACCGACAGCGAGGAGACGGAGGTCACCGTCATGCCGGTGATGTCCTTGCCACGCCCGGCGGTGATGACGCTGACGCCGCCGGTGAGATGGCGCATGGCGCCGCGGAAATCGGCGGACGAGACGGTCGTTTCAGTCATGAGATCGCGGGGCACTACATTCATGGCATGGTCCCCGACATGGGGTTCCCCTCTATTTAGGTGCGATCGTCCGCCGACAAAAGATGGTTCAGGATCGAACCTTCGAGGTTTGCAAGGCCGGCGGAGCCGCGCTCGCGCGGCCTGTCGGCGTTAACCAAGACGTCATGGGCGATCCGGCCCTCGTCGATCACCAGGACGCGATCGGCCAGCGCGACCGCCTCGGAGACGTCGTGGGTCACCAGGATCGCGGTAAAGCCCTGATCGCGCCAGACCCGCTCCAGCAGACGCTGCATCGAAATACGAGTCAGCGCGTCCAGCGCGCCGAGCGGCTCGTCGAAGGCGAGCACGCGCGGCCGCGAGACCAGCGCGCGGCCGAGCGCGACGCGCTGCTTCTGGCCGCCCGAGAGCACCGACGGCCATTGGTCGCGCTTGTCGGCAAGCCCGACCTCGGTCAGCGCCTGCTCGGCGCGTGCATGCGCATCGGCGGAGGCACGATCGCGGCCGAGGCCCACCTCGACATTGGCGAGCACGCGGGCCCAGGGCAGCAGCCGCGGCTCCTGGAACATCACGCGGATGTCTTCGGCCCGAGTCTCACCGCCGAAGCTGATGCTGCCGGAATCGATCTTCTCCAGGCCGGCGATGAGACGCAGCAGCGTGCTCTTGCCGCAACCGCTCTTGCCCACGATGGCGACGAACTGGCCTGCTGGGATGTGCAGGTCGATGCCGCGCAGCACCTCGTTGTCGCCGAAGGATTTGCGCAGGCCCCGGATGCTGAGCGGCAGGCCGGTGGTCTGCAGCGGCCGTTCCTCACGCACCACGCGAGCGTGAGGCGCGAAACTGGCGCGGCTGGCGAGCTCGGTTTCGGGAAGGGAGGTACGAAGCGCTGTCTGCATGTGACTCTCAACGTTTCTGGAAAGCGGGGTGCCAGGCGAGCGTCAGGCGCTCCAGCACGCGGGAGGCGCTGTCGGCGAGCTTGCCGAGCAGTGCGTAGATCAGGATCGAGAGCACGACGATGTCGATCTGCATGAACTCGCGCGCCTGCATCGCCATGTAGCCGAGGCCCGAGGACGCCGCGATGGTTTCGGCGACGATCAGCGTGAGCCACATGATGCCGAGCGCGAAACGGATGCCCACGAAGATCGAGGGCAATGCGCCCGGGAAGATCACGCGGCGGAACAGCTCGCCGTCGCTCATGCCGTAGATACGGCCCATCTCGATCAACTGAGGATCGACGGTACGGATGCCGTGCAGCGTGTTGAGATAGATCGGGAAGAACACGCCGAGCGCGACGAGAAACAGCTTGGCGCTCTCGTCGATGCCGAACCAGAGGATGACCAGCGGGATCAGCGCCAGATGCGGCACGTTGCGCACCATCTGCAGCGTGGTGTCGGTGAGCCTGGACGAGAGCTGCGACAGGCCGTTGGCGAGCCCGAAGGCGAAGCCGATGCCGCCGCCGATCAGGAAGCCGATCGAGGCACGCCAGAACGAGACCCAGATGTTGCGGACGAGTTCGCCGGAAAGCAGCAGCTTCCAGCCGGCAAGCGCGACGTCGCTCGGCGCCGGCAGCACGCGCGTCGGCACGAAACCGGTGACGCAGGCGACCTGCCAGATCGCGATGATGGCGAGCGGCACGATCCACTGGATCAGGCCGTCGACGCGCGGCAGGCGGATGCCGCGCGGAATAGAGATGCTGTCGATCAGGCTCATGACTGCGAGACCCTGTGCTGTGGACGGAAATCGCTGCCGACCGTTTCGCCGAAGGGACCGCCGTTGAAATGAAGCTTCGTCACGTTGGAGGGCTGCTCCAGCGAGAGCAGCGGGAACACCAGCTCGGCGAAGCGATAGGCTTCCTCCAGATGCGGATAGCCCGACATGATGAACGTATCGATGCCGAGATCCTGATACTCCCTGATGCGCGCCGCGACGGTCTGGGCGTCACCGACCAGCGCGGTGCCGGCGCCGCCGCGCACGAGGCCGACGCCGGCCCACAGGTTCGGCGCAATCTCGAGCTTGTCGCGATTGCCGCCGTGCAGCTGCGCCATACGCTGCTGGCCGACGGAGTCCATGCGGGCGAAGTTCTTCTGCGCCCTGGCGACGGTGTCGTCGTCGACATGCTTGATCAGCTCGTTGGCCGCCTGCCAGGCTTCCTCATTGGTCTCGCGAACGATCACGTGGAGGCGGATGCCGAAGGAGAGCTTGCGGCCGCGCGCGCTCGCGACCTCCCTCACCTTCGCGATCTTCTCGGCGACCAGCGCCGGCGGCTCGCCCCAGGTGAGATATTTGTCGACGGTGTCCACCGCGACGTCGATGCCGGCATCCGATGAGCCGCCGAAATAAAGCGGCGGGCGCGGCGACTGCACCGGCGGAAACAGCAGCTTGCCGTCCTCGATGTGGATGTGCTTGCCATCGACGTTCACGGGCTTGCCGGCGAGCAGGTCGTTATAGACGTTGAGGAACTCGCGGGTGACCTCGTAGCGCTCGTCATGACCCAGGAAGATGCCGTCGCCCTTGTTCTCGACGGGATCGCCGCCGGTGACGACGTTCACGAGCAGCCGGCCATTGGTGACCCGGTCGAGCGTCGCGGTCATGCGCGCCGCCACCGTCGGCGATTGCAGGCCCGGACGAACGGCGACGAGATAGCGCAGCCGTTCGGTGAACGGCGCGACCGAGGATGCGACGATCCAGGAATCCTCGCAGGAGCGCCCGGTCGGCAACAGCACGCCGTAATAGCCGAGCTGGTCGGCGGCCTGCGCGATCTGGCGCAGATAGTTGAAGTTGACCTCGCGGCCGCCGATGCCGGTGCCGAGATAGCGGCCGTCGCCATGGGTCGGCAGGAACCAGAGGATGTTGGCGTTGGATGATTTGCTCATGATCTTGCTCACGATCCCGGTTTCCGCGCGACGTCGGAAATCCTGATGGATTTTGGAATCAGGTTCAGCGCGAAGAACGCGTCGGCAACCTGCTGCTGGTCGGCGATGACGGCATCCGTGATCGGCTTGATGCCGTAGGCCTGCCGCTTCAATGCCACCTCGACCACCGGGACCGACAGGCCGATCGCCGGCGCCAGCTGCTCGGCCACCGCGTGGATGTCGCCCTTGGCCCAGTCGTCGACGGAGCTCAGCTCGGCCAGCACGGCGTCGACAATCTTCGGGTTGGCATCGAGGAATTTCTTTGATGAGAAATAGAACTGGTAGTTGGCGACGATGCCGGTGCCGTCAGCGAGCGCGCGCGCGCCGGTGGCGGCCTCGGCGGCGGCCTGGAACGGATCCCAGATCACCCATGCATCGACCGCGCCGCGCTCGAAGGCGGCGCGGGCATCGGCCGGCGCGAGGAACACCGGCTCGATCTCGGAATATTTGACGCCCGCCTTTTCCAGCGCCTTGACCAGGAGGTAGTGAACGTTGGAGCCCTTGTTCAGCGCGACTTTCCTGCCCTTGAGATCGGCGACGGATTTCAGCGGACTGTCCTTCGGCACCAGGATGGCCTCCCCCTTCGGCGCGGGCGGCTCGTAGGCGACATACTGGATCGGCGCGCCGGCGGCCTGCGCGAAGATCGGCGGGGCTTCGCCGGTGTTGCCGAAATCGATCGCGCCGACATTGAGCGCTTCGAGCAGAGGCGGGCCGGAAGGAAATTCGGTCCACACCACCTTGTAGCCGTCCGCGGCGAGCTTCGGCTCCAGCGTGCCCTTGCTCTTGAGCAGCACCAGCTTGCCGTATTTCTGGTAGCCGATGCGGACGACCTTGTCCTGACCGTAGGACGTGCCGACCGCGGCGGCGACGATGCCGATCGACAGCATGATGGCCGCGATCAGACGCTGGATGATACGTCTCATGTTCAAACCCCTGTGCGTGGGAAGGCTGGTCGGCACGATCAGGCTGCCGGGTTGCGCCAGACGATGTCGCGGACGACGATCGGCTTCGGAATGAGACCGAGCTTGTGGAAGCGATCGGCGACGCCCTGCTGGGTCGCGACGATGTCGTCGGTGACGGGACCGACGTGATACGACGAGCGGTTGGCGGCGATGGTCTGGATGTCGAGCGGAATGCCCGTCACCGCGGCGAGCGATTTTGCGACCTCGTCGCGATGCTGCTCGGCCCACGCGGCGGTGGCGCTCGTGACGTCGATGATCTGCTGCAGCACCGCACCGTGATTCCTGGCGAAGTCGCGGTTGGCGATGTAGAACGAATTGGTCTTGGTGACCTCGCTGGCGTTGATCAGGATGCGGCCACCTTGTTTGGTCTCGCCGATCGCGAAATACGGATCCCAGATCGCCCACGCCTCGATGCTGCCGTTGGCGAAGGCGGGACCGGCGTCCGGCGGGGTCAGATAGACCGGCGTGATGTCGGCATAGGTGAGGCCCGCCTTCTCCAGCGTCTGCACCACGATGTTGTGGGCGCTGGAGCCCTTGGTGAAACCGACGCGCTTGCCTTTCAGCCCGGCGATGGAGCGGATCGGCGAATCCTTCGGCACCAGGATGCCCTGCCCGTTGGTGATGGGCTGGCCGGCGGCATAGACGATCGCGGCACCGGCGGCCTGCGCAAACACCGGCGGCGAATCGCCGACCGCGCCGTAGTCGATGCTGCCGACGTTCATGGCTTCCATCATCGGCGGGCCCGAGGAGAACTCGACCCATTTCACCGCGATGCCCGAGGCCGAGAAATGTTTTTCCAGCGCGGCCTGCTGGCGCGCAATGACCAGCACGCCGTTCTTCTGGTAGCCGATACGAATTTCCTTCACCGCGCCCTGCGCGATCGCAGGCGACGCGAACGCGGCGGCGGCTGCGGTTCCGACGGATAGTTTGAGAAAGTCGCGGCGTTGCATTCGACACTCCGGGCCGCATGCGGCCGTCATCATTCATGTGTCGAAGATGATGGTGCGGGTCAGTGGAGGTGTCGAGACATCGGGAAAAATAGCGATGCGAGCACTGCGCGCGCGGCAGCGCGCATGATTAATCTTTCAAGCCGCGATGCGAATGAGGATGGAATTTTTCCGCACGTGAATGTGAGGACTGCGCGGATTTGAGGCAGTGTTTCGAGGGACGGAACACAAATGTCGAAAACAACCCCATGCACAGTAGACGAGGCGTGAGAAAACAATGAATTGCGTATTTTCCGAAATAAAACTTGAGTCGTCGGGCAAAACAGGGGCATAGTGGCAGGGTCGAGGCGTGGGATTGAGGCCCTGAAGCTGGCTCCGGCGGGGCGCGAGCTAATGCCACCTCACCGGCAGGTTCTGCAATCCCCGGAACGCCCAGCCGCCGATCCTCACCGGTTCGTCGTCCGCGAGCTCCAGTTGCGAGGCGCGCGCGAACACCGTGGGCAGCGCGACGTCGGCGATCATGGCGCGCGAGGCCCAGGCGCCGGCGCAGAAATGCGGGCCGGCACCGAAGGCAACGCTCTTCGCGGTATCACGGCGCACGTCGAACTCGTCGGCGCGCTCGAAATGCTTCTCGTCGCGGTTGGCGGAGCCGAACATCAGGAACACGCGCTCATCGGTTTCGAACGAGACGTCGCGAATGCTCCACGGCTTGGCGATCCGCCGCGGCGACATGCCGATCGGCGAGATCCAGCGGGCGTATTCCTCGAACGCGGCGAGCCAGCTCACCTCGCCCTTGCGCACGAGAGCGAGCTGCCCGGGATGCGAGAGCAGCGCCCACACCGTGCCGGCGATCGCCTTGCGCGGCTCGTTCTGGCCGCCCGAGATCGCGAGTTTGACGTTCGCGCGCACGCTCTCCATCGGCATGCCGGCGGCGAGCAGAACGCCGAGGATGCTCTGATCGGGATTCCTGCGCATCGTCGGGAGAATGTCGTCGATCGCGGCGTCGATCCCCGATGTCGCCGCGTGGCAGCGCGCCTCGATCGCGGGATCGCCGCCGTAATTGGCGATACCCTCGATCATGCCTTGCGACCACGCATCCATGTCCTGGTAGCGGATATTGGTGAGGCCGGTGATCGACTTCAGGCACTCGCCAGAGAACGGCAGTGCGAAGTCGCGCATGAAATCGATCCGCCCAGGCGAGATCGCATCGATGATGCGGTCGGCATGGGCCTGGAACAGCGCGGTCCAGTGCGCCTTCACCGTCTTCGGCGAGACCGTCGGAAACATCGCGCGCCGCTCGATTTGATGCGCATCGCCATCCTTGCGCATCATGTTGTGGCCCATCAGCCGGTTCATCAGGCCCGCCGGCTGGTGCGAGGAGAACACGTCGATCTGCTTCTCGGAGATCGAGATGTCGTCGCGGCTGGCCAGCAGCGTCGAACCGAGCTGCGGCACGAAGGCGATCGGCGTCTCCTTGCGCATCTTGGCAAGCATCGGATAGGGATCGGCCCAGAATGCGGCCGGGTCGATGTCGATGCGCGGCGCGGTGCTCAAGGCGGCCTCCCCCGGATTCTCTTATGCTTCGGGCCAGACTAGCGAAATCCGCGGCTTGCGTCTGTCCCCAGCAATAGGGACAGAGAGACCCGGCGTAGCACCGCGGCAACATTCCGGGGAAAAAGACAGCGCCCGGGCCGAACGAGTTGCCGCAACCTCCGCGTTCTATGCCATTGGAAAGTTGTTGAATTGCATGCTTTGGGAGTTGGACATGCTTCGGTTCGTCGTCGTGGGGGCTGTACTGGCCGCGGGCCTTGCGAGCGCGGCATCCGCGGCCGATCTCCCGGCGAGGATCGCCACGAAGGCGCCTGCCATGGTTGCGCCGGTGTACAATTGGGGCGGCTTCTACCTCGGCCTCAATGGCGGCGGCGGCTGGAGCGATAATTGCTGGACTCTCGTCGGAGTCCTGGGCGGGCCCTTTCCACCGACCGCGGCTGGTTGCCCCAGTGGGACCGGCGGCTTGGCCGGCGGCCAGATCGGCTACCGCTGGCAGGCGGCCAATTGGGTGTTCGGCCTCGAGGCGCAAGGCAACTGGGCAAACATCAAGGGATCGGACCTCAGCCCGACCGGCGCCTTCGGCGGCGCTGGCTTCGCCGCCGTGCCGGTCGTGAATCAGACCAGGACTGACGCCATCGGCCTCTTCACCGGTCAGGTCGGATACGCATGGAATCATCTGCTTGGATACGTGAAAGGCGGCGCCGCCCTCGCCCACAATGTTCACAACGGCACCACCCAGCTCCCGACCGGAGGATTCCCGGCCGGCTTCGTCTTTGACGAGGGCACCGAAACCCGCTGGGGCGGAGTGGTCGGCCTCGGCGTCGAATACGGATTTGCGCCGAACTGGTCGGTCGCGGTCGAATACGACCATCTGTTCATGGGACGCCGCGACACCACGTTTCTCGATTACAGAGGTATTCTCGATCGCACCGTCAGCGTCCGGCAGGACATCGACATCGCCACGGTCAGGGTGAACTACACGTTCGGCCGCCCGGTCGTCGCGCGCTACTAAAGCGCGATGAGATGGGATCGAGCTTTATCGCGCTTTAGGTTGTTGTTTGCGCATGATCGCTTCGGAAAACCGCTTCGCACTTTGCGCTAACGCGGCCCTTCGGATCCGGATCATGCTTTAGCGGCTTTGGGCGCCAGGAGGCGCCAGCTCGCCCAGGCCGCGCCAAGTGCGACGAACGCCGCAACCGACAGCGATGCGCCGAACCCGAGTGCGACGCTCTGCTCGATGGCACCCGCGATCGCCTTTCGCGTCGTTTCCGTCAGCGCCGACAATGCGCCGGGCGCATCGCCGCCGACGACACGCAGGCTCAGCGCGTGCCAGTCGATCGACTGGTCCGGCACCAACGGCGTGCCCAGCCGCCGCACGCTGGTCTCCGCGACAGCCGAAAGCACCGCGCCCAGACCGGCGACGCCCGAGATGATGCCGATGAACCGTGTCGTACTGGCGAGCCCGGACGCCATTCCGGCGCGATCCGCCGGGACCGATCCGACCTGGGCCTTTGCCGTTTCGCTGTTCAGCAATCCTGCGCCGCATCCGGTGATGAACATGCCGATCGCGGCCGTCCAATAGCCAAGGCCCGCAAAGGCGGCGATCCCCGCAATGGCATCGCCCGTCGCGATGAGACAAAGGCCGAAGCACAGGATGGCACGACTCGACATCTGCGCGGACAGCCTGCCCCCGACGCCGGGGCCGATCAGCAGCGGCAGCGCGAACGGAATCATCGCCAATCCAGCTTGCGCCGGCGAGTGACCGAAGGCGTCCTGGAGATACAGCGGCAGAAACGTCATCATGACCTGTGCCGCCGCGGCATATCCGAGCATCGCGATCGCGGCGCCGACGACGATACGGTCGCGGAAGATGGTGAGATCGATCATCGGTCTCGGATGGAAACGCTCGGCGTAGACGAATGCCAGGAGCAGCGCGACGCCGACGGCGAACTTGCCGAGGGTTGGCGCGCTGCTCCAGCCGTCTGCGTTGCCATCGATCAGCGCCCAGACGACGCTGAAGAGGCCGGTGCCGAACAGCACGATGCCCGGGTAGTCGAGCCGGGACGCATGAGCATCGCGGGACTCATCGACCGATGCCCAGGCGAGCCCGATCAGGAGCGCACCGAGCGGAAGGTTGATGTAGAACGCCCAGCGCCAGCCGAGATACGACGTGATGATGCCGCCGACGACAGGCCCGAGCGGCGGCGCCATGCCCATGACAGTGCCCCAGATCGCGAAGACGCGGGCTTTCTGCTCGGGCGGAAAGGCATGCGACACCGCCGCGAGCGAGGCCGTCAATTGCAGCGCCGCGCCGACCGCCTGGAGCGCCCGCGCGATGTTGAGGGTGGCGAGGTTCGGCGCCCCGCCGCAGAGGAGCGATGCGATCGTGAAGATCGAAAGCCCCAGGATCAGCATGCGCCGCCGTCCCATGCGGTCCGCGAGCGCGCCCGCAGGCATGAGGAGCGCGGTGAACGGAAGCACATAGGCGCTGACGACCCATTCGACATCCGTGAAGCCGCCCTGGAAATCGCGGGCGATCGCCGGCAGCGAGACGGCGACGATGTTGGTGTCGAGCATGATCAGGAACGGCGCGCCCGAACAGCACAGCAGCATGACCAGCTTGCGGCCGCGGATCGAGCCGGCAGCTGCCGCTGGCGGCGATGCCACGTCCGCGGCGCGAGCCGCGTCAATCGAGGCCTGGTCTGCACTACTCATGATCTGGTCTTTCGCTTGGAGACGATGGCCTCGCGGAGCAGGCAGTCAGCCGTCTTGCGAAGCAAAGGAATGGCCTCACGGGGCTTGAACAGTTGCGAGCTGACGAGGGCACCGTTGATGAGAAGGGTGAGCTGGCCTGCGAATTCGTCCGGGTCGCCCACGCCGAGGCGGACGCCGAGATCCGCCAGACGGCGGCGCAGCTGCTGCTTGTGCGCGCGGGCGATCTTGCGCGCGGGATGATCATTCTCGGGGAATTCGGCCGCGACGTTGATCTGCGCGCAGCCGCGGTAGTCGAACCGCCCGGCGCGTTCGCCGATCCATCCGAGATGAGCATCGAGCTCGGCCCGGGGATCGCCGGCGTGCCGCGCGGCGACCTCGTCCCAGGTCGCCCAGAAATCGTGGTCCTTGCGCTCCGCGAATGCGGCGATCAGATCGTCCTTCGTCGCGAAATGCCGATAGAGACTCGCCTTGGCGACGCCCGCCTGTTCGATGATCAGGTCGATGCCGACCGCCCGGATGCCGTGCTGGTAAAACAGCGCGGTGGCGGTGTCCAAGATCTTGCCGCGAACGTCGGCGGCTTCCGTGCGCAAATCCTTCGGCATCCTCACCATCGTTCGATTCGATCCGGTTGATCGGTATGGAAAGACAGATCTGTCTTTAGAGACAGACCTGTCTGTATCATCTTCCAGAAGCCGCATTCAAGGGCTCTTTTGCGCCTTCGCAAAGGAGTCAGGTAGTGGTTGGCAAGCAGACTTGCGATTTCACGCCATCGAGGAGGATGGTGAAGTCAATTCAGGGCATATCGACGGAGAATTGAACGGACGCGCGCACTCGTGAGCTTTGAAGCTCCTGGAGGGGACGCTCTGTCCGAGCGCCGCCAACGGCCGATTCGATGCAGTTTTGGTACAGGATCCCGAAAGAGATAGCGTTTCGACCCGGCAATCGCAGTTTGAGATCGTCGTTCAGGGAGAAGCGGACAGACCAATCGCCAGTCTTTCGGCGCGACCATTTATGTCTTATCAACCTGAAGTACATAGTGAGGAGCACGAACTGCGGAACTGGAGACGAAGCCGAGATGGTTGTTGGCCGATCAGTTCGATCTTGCACGGCCCCGGGGATCATTCTCTTTGCGGGTCTATTGTTGTTCGACCAGCAAGCGGCGGCGGCTCCGGACGAGCTGGACTATTTCCATGGGTGCGTGAAGCAGGAATTGCCGGCGGCTCTGCGCCGCTTCGTCATCACAAAGGGTGCCGATGGCTTGAACCGCGCCGAGGACAGCGCAAAGACCGCCATTGTTGATGACCTGTTCTCGGTGTGTCGTCAGCGCGCAGTCGACAGCTCTCACCGCGTGGATGATCGGTCTTACGTCGATGACACCGTCGGATCATTCTTCAAGCAAATCCCTGGAATTGTCGAACTGCAGCATCGAATAGAGCAGCAATGGAAATCCGACCCCGACAAGGCGCTCGAAGACCAGGCCGTGCGCATGTACCCGATCTGCCTCGAGGGCACCGCACGAAAGTTAGCCCGAACCTCCAACGACCCTGCCGACGCGATCGAGCACACTCGCAGCGTGCGAGAAGAGCCGACAGACCGTCTTCGATATTCATGCCCGCCACGGCAAATCCTATGACCCGGAGGCGATGAAGGCTCTGGAGCAGGAGTTTCATCGTAAATTGCCCGACGTCGTCACGAGAACACGAGACGACGTACGTAAGGCCACACAGCAATAGCGGGCTATTCCGCCGGTGAAACAAGTTCCGCTCTGGTTCAGACGCGGAGATCACAGCGCTTTACGTCATTCCCGCTAGCTGCACCGCCGTCATGCATCTTGCTGCATCCGGCTTGTCCTGGATAGCCAGCAACAGACTGCGGCTGGAATGGCTCCAATCATCCCGATCAGCACAGGGTCGCTTCTAACTTCCGCTCTCAAGCCCAGGACGTAGGCCGAGATCAACGAAAGAATAAATCCCGTTGTCACTGTGATGGTGATGCTTACGAGGGTCGGCATTCGCAACAAATACCAGTCCATCAAGGCCAGAAGCCACGCGGGCACGATTGCAATGAAGTAGGCGAACCCAAGCATTCCATACAGCGTGCGGAACGTCGGAATCTCAGGTCTCGCAACCAGGCCAGGGACCAGGAAAACGAGCAGTGCCAATGGAGGGAAGAGACCCGGAAAGATGAGAAATCGCTTCATGGCGATACCATAGCCCGAGAATTTGCACGCCTTTGTGCAGTTCCTCAGGAGATTTCCTGCATCGCTGAGGCAAGCCGCTGGTACGGGACGCCCTGTCGGACCTACCGCGCCTCGGCGACCTTCGGTCCCGACGGCAGCATCTGCGCGTTCGCCGCCAACGGCCGCTTCGACGGCGATGCCGGATCAGGCAGCCGCAGCGCGGTATCGGCCGGCGCGCCCTGGAACGGGCGGCGAGCCGCATTTGCCGGAAGAACGATCACTTTCGCGCCGACCTTCACGCGATCATAGAGGTCCGTGACATCGTCGTTGATCAGGCGGATGCATCCGGACGACACTTTCTTCCCGATCGTATCAGGATTGTTGGTGCCGTGAATGCGATACTCGGTCTCGCCCAGATACATCGCCCGCGCGCCGAGCGGATTGCCGGGACCGCCCGCCATGAAGCGCGGCAGATAGGGCTGACGCCCGATCATCTCGGTCGGCGGATGCCAGTCCGGCCATTCGGCTTTGCGGGCCACGGTCTGCTCACCGGACCAGGTGAAGCCTTCGCGGCCGACACCGATGCCGTAGCGCATCGCCTGCCTGTCGTTCAGGACGTAATAGAGAAATGTGTTGCCGGTATCGATGATCACGGTGCCCGGCGCCTGATGGCTGGCGTAGTCGACTACCTGCCTGACCAACGCCTTGGGACCGTCAGCGGCAACCTTCGGCGGCTCGACCAGAGGCGCGGGCGCCGGAGCCGGGGCTGGGGCCGGAATTGAAGCCGTCACAGTTGCCGTTGCCGGCACCGACGCACGAGCCGGGGCTGCCACGTAGACTGGAGTCGACGATGCCTGAGCCTGTTGCGCGAGCGGCTTGCCCGCGGGCGGTATGCTCGCCGGGCGACCCAGCAGGCTATACCCCGCAACCGCGACGGCCACGGCGCCGATGGCAACGCGTGCGACCATAGGGATCGCGAGCGTCTCCGCCTTCCCACGCTTGGACTTGGCCCGCTTCGCCATACTCGTTCTCCAGGTCACCTTGCCCAAAGAGGTAACCCGGCAAAATTTAAGAAACTTCGAAGCGATGCCGCCGGGACGGGATCCGTCGGTGATGGTTAACGGCGAATGAGTATGCGGCAACGAGACAAGCGGGAGTACCGCTCAGAACATGGTCACGATGATTATGCATCTCGACACGCAACGGATCGACATCGAATCGCGCGGCGCAGCAGACACGCTGCACCCGTTAACGGCGACTTCGGCCGTGCTCGTTCAACTCAGCTTAAAGCACCTTCGGTTGCGCGACGAGAGCACGTCAGTCGATCCTGACTCGGATGATCAATGTTCGATAAGAAGCTCGTGCGCTTTGGGTTAAAAGCGGTCATCGACCGTGTTCCGCTCGATTTCTGCTAAGGGCCACAAGCGGAAATTAGATCAGCCTTCCGGCTTTGGCCGCCCAACTAATTTGATGCCACTGGTTTTTTCGGCCGACTCCATTCCTCTTAAACTGTTGAACTCTTCGCGGAACTGGTTTCCTGCTTCTGTCCATCTTCCGAAGCGAGTGTTGATATTCTCCATCAAACCAACGCTCGCGAGCGCTTCTATTGCATGTTCGCCAGCGGTCATTGCGCGGCTGTCCACCTGATCGCCGTACTCGTCCAAGTACTGATCGACCATCTTGACGAGCGCAATTAGCAGCTTCTGTTCGCGGTCCGTTAAAACTTCGGATTTGTTCATCGCCAGTTTGCCTCGCGCTTTCTTTGTGGCCGTTTTACTCGTTCCCGAGCATGTCAGCTATGGGTCATAAGCGGACAAATCGGCGGATGCGCGGAAGGTCGACTATGGGCCAGAAGCGGACGTCAGCCTTTCTCTCGCCCACGCCCCTCATCCCAGATCATGAAGCTCCTTCCCGAGCGGCGGCGTCAGTCGGAAATCTGAAAAGGCGACCGCCAGCCCGGACCGTTCCGGCGTGCAGGCCATGGGTCCGACAAGATAGGACGAGCTTTTGACGAACGGCGCGAGCCGCATGAGAGGCCACGTCTTCCCATCGTTCGAGGCCTGCAAACGAAGAACGCCCTGCGAAACCGTGACGCGCAATCGGAAGTCACCGGCGTCGTGCTCATAGGGCGCTGTCGCCCAGTCCGATTGCCCCGCAGTCAGCACGCTCGACAGCATGGCGCGACCGTCCGAAAATTCGATTCCCGCCTTGAGCCAGTGACGTTCGTCTACACGCACCATCAGGCCCGCTTGATCGTAGAGCGCTTTGAAATCACCGCGGACGCGGAGTTCGGCCGTGAACGCCTCTCCAGCCTGAAAGGCGAGAAAATGTCCGCTGTCGCGGATAAAGCCGTAATGGGTTTCGCGCCAGAAGTCGGTGGCCTGGTCTGTTACCAGCTCAAGAAGATTGTCCTTTTCTGTCCATTCTTTCGGCTCGTTCACCCAAATGCCGTTCGACTTTCCAAACATCCGTCCTGCTCCATCCGAAGGGTGGCACTCCCAACTCCAGGTCCCTTCAGTTCAGGCCATGCGGCCCCGCCAACAGGCCCAGCACGATCGCGAACAATTCGTTCTGCGAGGAGATGCCGAGCCGCTCATAGGCGCGCTTGCGGTAGGTCAGCGTCGAATGCAGGCTGATGCCGAGCGCCAGCGAGATCGCCTCTGAGCTGAGACCGAGCAGGATGTGGCGGCAGACCTCCTGCTCGCGCGATGTCAACGCGGAGAGCGGTGCGCGCGTCGCGAACAGCGCGGCGAGGTTCTGATCCGGCGTCGCAGCCTGCTGGAAATGGCGCGCGACGCTAGCGCCGATCGCAGGCGCTATCGCTTGAAGCCGCGCGCGTTCCGCGTCGCCGAAGCGGCCCTGTGACGTGATGCGGTAGAAATTGACGTAGAAGCAGGTGTCGCCGGTCCAGATCGCGGTGGCGCTTTTGTCGACGATGTCGGAATCGTCGAAGAAGATTTTCCGGTAGCGCGCGCCGTACATCCGCGGCGCGAACGCGGGCAGCATGATCGGGGCGCTGCCCTCGGCGTCGAACAGCGCATCGCGGTTCGGATCGGATTCGTGGAACTGCCCGGCATAGGCGGCGCCGAGATCGGCGCCGTTCGGGATGTTGCCGGCATCGAGCACGCAGCGCGCCGCGCCCGTGCGCGTCAAGGCAAACACCATGCAATGACCGACGCCCGACTGGCGGCGCAGCGTGTCGATGAGGATTTTTGCGAAGTCGGGACGGCCGATGGCGAGCACCGCGGGCGTGACATCGCTTGCCGCCGGGATCGAGGCCATCGCGTGGGGCCGCATGGGTTTACTCCGCCTGATATCTTTGCGGCGAGGATAGCAGCAGGGGGAGTTCGCAGGAAGGCGGGCGCGTCGGTGTATGCCGCCACGTGGGTCCCGGCTCTGCGCAGCAGCGTTACACGCTGCAGCGCATCCGGGACACGAGAGCGTTGCTGGACGATGCAGAGGACAGCCTCGTGCCCCGGACGCAGCGCAGCGTGCAACGGTGCGCTGCTGAGCCGGGGCTCAGCCTGATACGGAGCCCTACCCCGCCGCCGCCTTCGCCGGCGCGACGTTGATGGCGAGCTTGCCGTAACGGTCGGTGAAGGCCTCGGTGTCGATCTCCTCCAGCTTGATCTCGCCACTCATGACGCCCTGCTTCCAGGCGGCCTGCGCGGGATCGTTCTGGAACTCAGGCATCACCTCGCGGCCGAACAGCTCCAGCGATTCGCAGATGTGCTCGTGGCTGTTCTTGCCCGCCTGATTGAGCAGGATGACCTGATCGATATGCGAGGACTGGAAGCGCTTCAGCTTCCTGCGGATCGTCTCCGGCGAACCGATCAGGCCGCCGCGCAGCGCCGCCTCCTGCGCCTCGGGATTGTCGCGCTTCCACTTGTTGTACTCGTCCCACATGTTGACGGTGTAGGGCGCGGGACGCTGGCGGTTCTGCGAGGCGCCGTAGAAGCGCAGCGCGAACTGGAAGAAGGTGGCGCCGTCGGCGCGGGCGCGCGCCTCTTCGTCGGTCTTGGCGCACATGAAGAACGACACCAGCGCCATGTTCGGGTTGATCTGATAATCGGCGAGCTTGGCGAGACGCTTCGTCATCGCGTTGTAATAGGCATGCACCCAGGCATGCGCGGCGTCCGCGCTGACGAACTGGAAGCCGAGCGCGCCAAAGCCATGACGGCCGGCGCGTTCGATCGTCGGCAGTTGCGAGCACGCCATCCACAACGGTGGATGCGGCTTCTGCACCGGCTTCGGCACGACGTTGCGCAGGGGAATGTCGAAATACTTGCCGTGATGCTCGGAGCCCGCGTCCTTGAACATCGGGAAGATCGCCTGGACGGCCTCCTCGAACACCTCCTTCTTGGTCTCCATGTCGCGGCCGAACGGCGTCAGCTCGGTGATGGACGCACTCTCGCCCATGCCGAACTCGCAGCGGCCGCTGGAGAGCAGGTCGAGCACCGCGACGCGCTCGGCGACGCGCGCCGGATGGTTGGTGGTGAGCTGGAGGATGCCGTGGCCGAGCCGGATGTTCCTGGTGCGCTGGCTCGCGGCCGCGAGGAAGGATTCCGGCGAAGGCGAGTGTGAGTACTCTTCGAGGAAGTGATGCTCGACGACCCAGGCGTGGTCGTAGCCGAGCTTGTCGGCGAGCTCCATCTGCGAGAGCGCGTTCTGGTAGAGGGCGAGCTCGTCGCCGGCCACCCAGGGCCTCGGCAGTTGCAGCTCGTAGAAGATGCCGAACTTCATGACGCCTCTCCCAGTTTTCTTGCCTGCATTATTGTTGTTGCGGGGCATCTTAATGCGTGAGAGGCGGCTGTCTACGGAAACACAATTCCGTCGCGCGGGAGATGGATCCATCCACCGCACGTAGCAACAGGCGCCGGCTTTCCGCGCGCACTGCGGGGTGCGGCGAAAACGGCCGGTTGATCCAGATCAAGGCGTCCGCGGTCCGAATGCATCAAAAGTGCAGCAAGGCAACGGCCCGGATGCCGTCCCGATTCCCCTGACATCCCGAAGAGACCGAATATGTCGGCCCCTGACGACACGACCTCGCGCGTGCGCCGTAAGCGCATGGAGATTTTTGCGTTCCTGTTCCTGACCGCGGTCGTGATGCCGGTCCTCGCAGTCGGAACGGTCGGCTCTTACGGGCTCGGCGTCTGGATCTACCAGATGTTCGCCGGTCCGCCGGGACCGCCCACCTCCCCGCATTGATCTCCCTGAACGAAGGACAGGCATCATGGCTCACGCCAAACTCGACCGCCGCGCATTGATCACCGGCCGCGTGCTCAACGCCGACCGCGTCGTCTCCCCGCCCGGCTGCGAGATCGCCAGCATCGTCGTGCAGGCCCGCCCCGAGCGTCTCGACGCGTTGGAGGCCGAGATCGCGGCGCTTCCCGGCTGCGAGATCCACGGACGCGATCCGCGCGGAAAGCTCGTCGTCGTCACCGAGGCGCCGGACGCCGGCAGCCTCGGCTCCATGCTCAACACCATCCAGTCGCTGCCCAACGTCTATTCCGCGGCGCTGGTCTTCCACGCCATCGAAACGACTTAGGGCCCGGGAGAGCCATCATGACATCGCCAAAGCTCGACCGCCGCCAGATGCTCAAGCTCGAGGCCGCCGCGATTGCGGCCGCCGCTGCCGGCATGCCGGCGCCCTCGCTTGCCGCCAATCTCGTCGCCGAACGCGACAGCAGCGAACTGAAATGGGACAAGGCCGCCTGCCGCTTCTGCGGCACCGGCTGCTCCGTGATGGTCGCGACCAAGGACAACCGCGTCGTCGCCACCCATGGCGACATCAAGGCCGAGGTCAATCGCGGCCTGAACTGCGTCAAGGGCTACTTCCTCTCCAAGATCATGTACGGCCACGATCGCCTGACGCAGCCGATGCTGCGCAAGACCGATGGCAAGTACGACAAGAACGGTGAGTTCACGCCGGTGTCCTGGACCGAAGCCTTCGACATCATGGAAGCGAAGTGGAAGGAGGCGTTCAAAAAGCGCGGGCCCAACGGCGTCGCCATGTTCGGCTCCGGCCAGTGGACGATCTGGGAAGGCTATGCGGCCTCCAAACTGTTCAAGGCGGGCTTTCGCACCAACAACATCGATCCCAATGCGCGCCACTGCATGGCCTCCGCCGTCGCCGGCATGATGCGCACCTTCGGCATCGACGAGCCGGCCGGCTGCTATGACGACATCGAGGCCACCGACGCCTTCGTGCTGTGGGGCTCCAACATGGCGGAGATGCATCCGATCCTGTGGACGCGCCTCGCCGACCGCCGGCTCTCCGCACCGCACGTTCGCGTCGCCGTGCTCTCCACCTTCGAGCACCGCTCGTTCGACCTCGCCGACATCGGCATGGTGTTCAAGCCGCAGACCGATCTCTACATCCTCAACGCCATCGCCAACCACATCATCAAGACCGGCCGCGTCGACAAGAACTTCGTCGCCGCGCACACCATCTTCCGCCGCGGCCAGACCGACATCGGCTACGGCCTGCGGCCCGAGCATCCGCTGCAGAAGAAGGCGACCGGCGCAGCCAAAGCCAACGACTCCACCGACATGAGCTACGACGAATATGTCAAGTTCGTCTCGGACTACACGCTGGAGAAGGCGGCGCAGATGTCCGGCGTGCCGCTGAACCGGCTCGAGGCGCTCGCCGAGCTCTATGCCGATCCCAAGGTCAAGGTGGTCTCGTTCTGGACGATGGGGTTCAACCAGCACACCCGCGGCGTCTGGTGCAACAACCTCGTCTACAACATCCATCTTCTGACCGGAAAGATCTCCTCGCCCGG
>Ga0207426_1001506_pt1 | contig 19028 bp, 21 predicted proteins | sample AraplaMF_Cvi_mMS_FD_184265 | JGI IMG/M metagenome (GOLD analysis project Ga0207426, IMG submission 184265) | Arabidopsis root microbial communities from the University of North Carolina, USA - plate scrape MF_Cvi_mMS (SPAdes) (version 2) | ecosystem: Host-associated > Plants > Roots > Endosphere... | reverse complement strand
TTGGAGGGGATGATGGCGCGGCCGCGCGCGATCTCGTCGCGCACGAACTCCGGCGTGATGAAGGCGGGCACCGAGGCGCCGAAGCTCTCGCCGTCGGCGAGCGCGGCTTCCGCGCGCTCGAGCTGCTGCTTGCGGCCGAGGTTCTCGCGGGCGGCGACGTAGATCATCTCCTTGGTGACGATGCCGGCGCGGGCGAATTCGAGCTGGGTGATCTTGTGGCCGTCGAGGCCGCGCAGCGGCTTGTGATAGGCGGCGAAGGAACGCGCGGCCTTGTCGGTGGAGACGCTGCCATTGTCCTCCGGCTTGATCTGGCGCCCGTCATATTCCTCGACGCCGCCGCGCTCCAGCACCCAGGCCTTACGGTCGCGGGCGAGCCCGGCATTGACGTCGATGGTGACGGACGGATCGGTGTAGGGGCCCGAGGTGTCGTAGACCGGCAGGTTCGGCTCGGCCGCGCCTTCGGAGAGGATGATCTCGCGCAGGGGCACGCGCAGATCGGGCGCGGCGTCGGGCGAGGCGAAGATCTTTCGCGAGGAGGCAAGCGGGCCCGTGGTGACGGCGGGGACGGTCTTGTCGGGGTTGGAGCGGATGTTCATGGGATCCTCCGGTTTAATTCGTATGGGTGGGCGCCGAGCTGGCGCTGCTGATGAAATTCGCCGTCATTGCGAGGAGCACTTGCGACGAAGCAATCCAGACTGTCTCTGCGGAGAGACTCTGGATTGCTTCGCTGCGCTCGCAATGACGAACGGAGAGAGCGGGGCACGCATCACGCAGCCTCCTTCGACTGGCCGAGCCATTGCCGCACGCGGGCGTCGGGGTCGGCGTTCTGGGTGACGTCGGACACGACAGCGATGGAATCGGCGCCGGCGGCAAAGATCTCCGCGGCATGCTCGAACTTGATGCCGCCGATCGCGACCAGCGGGATGTTGCCGATGCGCTTCTTCCATTCCGTGATCTTGGGGATGCCCTGCGGCTCGAAGCGCATCGATTTGAGCGTGGTGAAGAAGATCGGGCCGAGCGCGACGTAATCCGGCTTGGCCGCAAGCGCGGTCTCGAGCTCGGCATCATCATGGGTGGAAACACCGAGCGACAGGCCGGCCTCGCGGATCGCCTTGAGGTCGGCGTCGGCGAGATCCTCCTGGCCGAGATGCAGATGCGTGGCGCCGGCGACGATCGCCGCGCGCCAATAGTCGTTCACGACCAGCCTCGCCTGCGTGCCTTTGGTGATGGCGAGCGCGTCGGTGACGATCTGCAGTGCGTCGGCGTCGTTGAGGTCCTTTGCGCGCAGCTGGATGGTGCCGACGCCGAGTTTGGTCAGGCGCTCGACCCATTTCAGGCTGTCGACGACGGGATAGAAGCGATCAGGATACGGCATGCCAGAACGGGGTCCCAACGACAGGGGTGGAGGGGGAGGCGAAGTCGCGGGCATTCATCAGCCCGGCTTCGTATGCGGTGCGGCCGGCCTCGATCCCGAGGCGGAAGGCGTTGGCCATCGCGACGGGGTCGGCGGCCTTGGCGATCGCGGTGTTGAGCAGCACGGCGTCGTAGCCGAGCTCGAGCGCTTCGGCCGCGTGCGAGGGTGCGCCGATGCCGGCGTCGACCACCAGCGTGATGTCGGGCAGCCGCTCGCGCATCAGCTTGAGCGCGTCGCGGTTGATGATGCCCTTGGCGCTGCCAATCGGCGCGGCCCACGGCATCACCACCTTGCAGCCGGCGTCGACCAGCCGGTTCGCGACCGAAAGATCCTCGGTGCAGTAGGGGAATACTTCAAAACCGTCCTTGATCAGGATGCCGGCGGCTTCGACCAGGCCGACGACGTCGGGCTGCAGCGTGTCGTTGTCGGCGATGACTTCGAGCTTGATCCAGGACGTCCCGAACAGCTCGCGCGCGAGTTTTGCGGTGGTCACGGCTTCGCGCACGCTGCGGCAGCCGGCGGTGTTCGGCAGCACGGTGACGTCGAGTTCGCGGATCAGCTTCCAGAATGCGTCCCCTGTCTTGCCGCCGGCGGATTCGCGCCGCAGCGACACGGTGACGATGTTCGAGCCCGAGGCGCGGATCGCGTCCTGCATGATCGCGGGCGAGGGATAGAGCGCGCTGCCGATCAGCAGGCGCGAGGCGAAGGTCTTGCCGTAGAAGGTCACCATGATTCTGTTCCTTGCAGGCGACTTGCACAGTCCGTCATCCTGAGGTGCGCGCACTTGCGCGCCTCGAAGGATGACAGCTCCGCTTGCGGCCATCCTTCGAGGCGAGCCGAAGACGGCTCGCACCTCAGGATGACGGCGGAGTTCGCGGTGGCATTCATCTCCATCACCCTCCCTGCCGCGGCGTGATGATCTCGATCTCGTCGCCGGCCTTCAGGCTGGTCTCGGCCCAGCGGCTTTTCGGCACGACGTCGTAATTGAGCGCGATCGCGAAATGCGTGCCCTCGTAGTCGAGCTCGCTGAGCAGCGCATCGACGCTGGCCGAATTGATCTCGCGCTGTTCGCCGTTCACGATCACGCGCATTGCATCACCTCATTGTCGATCTGGCCGCGCTCGACGTAAGCGAGCGTCAGCTCGGCGAGCGCGGGCGCGATCAGGAAGCCGTGGCGGTAGAGACCGTTGACGCTGATCGTGCCGCCGTGAATGCCGATGCGCGGCAGATTGTCGGGAAAGGCGGGACGAAGCCCCGAGCCGAATTCGACGATGCGCGCCTCGCCGAAGGCGGGGTGCACGGCATAGGCGGCGCCCAACAGTTCGAGCGCCGAGCGGACGCTGACGCCGATGTCCTCGGCCTCGATCGAGGTCGCGCCCAGCATGAACAGATTGTCCTCGCGCGGGATGACGTAGAGCGGCCAGCGCGGATGGATCAGCCGCACGGGACGCGCGAGCTGCACCTCATCGGTCTCGATCAGGATCATCTCGCCTTTGACGCCGCGCAGCTCGGATTGTTCCTCGCGCGCACCGAGGCCGCGGCAGTCGATCACGATGCCCTCAAGATCCTGGACCGAGACGTCGCTGTCGAATTTGATGGTGCCGCCGGCGGCCTTGATGCGCTCGTGCAGCTTCGGCAGCACGCGGCGCGGCTCGACGTGCCCCTCGGTCGGGAAGAACAAGGCGTCGCGAAAACGGCCTTCCAGCGATGGCTCGAGCGCGGCGAGGCCGGCGGCATCGAGCCGGCGATGCTGCTCGGTCATGCGGGCAAAGCGCTCGAAATCGTTGCGCTCGCGCGGATGGGCGACGACGAGCGAGCCGTTGAAGGGCGTGTCGGGCAGCTCGCGCCGCCAGATGTCGAGTGATCGCTGGCCGAGCCTGGAGATGATGGGTTCGGCGACCTCCGCCTCGCACCAGGGCGCGAGCATGCCGCCGGCCCAATGGCTGGTGGCGTCGGTCATGCCGGCGTCACCGCGCTCGTGCAGGGTCACGGCGTGGCCGGCCTGCGCGAACAACAGCGCCTGCCAGGCTCCTGCGATGCCTGCGCCGATGATGGATACCGGTGAATCCGGTCGCTTGGTCGTCTGCAACATCCCTGTCCCTTCGCCGGCATGACCCGGATCAGGTTCAAAGGGTCACCGCGGTCCTGGGCTGCATTGCCCATTTAGCGGTATCTCAGCTCCTCCTCGGAGCACCCCTCGGAACGGCTCTAATGTATGCCAGTGACAGCTGGTGTCAACGCGTTAGGCGGGAACCTGCCCCGGACGCAATGCATCACGCCCAGGCGACCTTTCAGCAGAGAGGCACTGTACGCCGGGGAGAAGGGAGTTACCGAGGCGCCTGCGCCCGCGCGTTGCGGACGCGCTGGGCGAGCTTCCTGTGCGGAACGGTGCCGAACATCGGCTGCGGATTGCCGTTCGGCTCCAGCCACGTCTCGCTGCCGGCCTGTTGCGCCATCGCCTGTTGCCCCATCGCCTGCTGCTCCTGGCGCTGGCGCTTGGCGACGTAGTAATAGCCGCCGGCGAAATAGCGCACGGCGCGGGCGTGATCGCCATTGGCGGCGTGATAGGCGCCGGCGAGGTATTTGACCGCGTAGGTGAGATTGGTGTTGGGATCGCGCAGGCCGGCGGCGTCGCCGGTGTAGCCCATGCCGCGCGCGGTCGCGAGCTTGATCTGCATCAGGCCGATGGTGCCGCCATGGCCGACGAGGCCGGGCTGATAGCGGCTCTCGCGCATGATCACGCGATGCACCAGCGCCTCCGGCACGCCGTTGGCGCGCGCATGCATCGCGACCATCTCGGCATATTCGGCTTCGCCCGCGAAAGCTGCCTGCGACGACAGCAGCCCGGCCGCGACCAAGGCGGCAATGCGTAAAATTCTCATCAGATGTCCCTGACGTCCCTGAGTGGCCGCGAGGGCGGCCTTTCGCTTTAGGCCCCCGGAACGCGGCGATGATGTGGCCAAACGCCGCCGTTAACGATTTCGGGGCGCCGGGCCGTGCTGATGACTCAAAGCCGGCGCAAGAGTTCCCTCAGGCGGACAACTCGCGACAGCACGCCTGTCTATTCGCGCGGGCGGGCGAAAGCGAGTATGAAGCGGCCTGCGAATCGGGAGAGGTGCCATGACAAAAACAAACATGGTCGACGCGCACACCAGCGTAATTCCCAGACACAATCCCTGCGCCCAGTGCGGCACGCCGATCGCGCAGCCCGACTGGATCGAGCCGGGCGAGGGGCGCGTGTCCTATCTCTGGACCTGCCATTCCTGCAATTATCGCTTCGAGGCGATCGCGATCTTCGACGAGCCCGTCGTTCAGTATCCGCCCCTTGCGGCCTGAGGCGATATCTCAAGAGGCATGATCTCCTCGGAAAACCGCTTCACAGTCTTCCGGGTCATGCCCTAAGCCGCCATCCGCGGCTGCTTCAGCACCGGCAACTGCATCCGTACGATCAGTCCGTGCGGCGCGCGGTCGTGCAGCGATAGCTCGCCGCCATGGGCGACCGCGATTGCGCGCGCGATCGACAGGCCGAGACCGAAGCCGGTGGACTCGTCCATGGTGCGCGCGTCGTCGCCGCGCACGAACGGCTCCAGCATCTCCTGCTTGCGCGCGTCCGAAATGCCGGGACCGTCGTCCTCGACGTCGATGACGAGTCTTGTGTCGGCGACGTCGAGACGGATCGTGACCTCGGCGCCGAAGCGCACCGCGTTCTCGACGAGGTTGGTGACGCCGCGATGGAGGTCGTCGGGGCGCGCGGCGGCGGTCGCGGATGCCGGACCGTCATAATGCACGACATGACCCATGTCGCCGAACTGGTCGGCGATCAGCTGCAGCGTGCTGGCGATGTCGACCAGCGTCACCGCCTCGACCTTGCGGTCGTTGCGCAGCAGCGAGAGCACGCTTTCGAGCATCGAGCGCATCTGGTCGAGATCGATCAGCATGCGCTTGCGGTTGACCTCGTCCTCGATGAACTCCGCGCGCAGGCGCAGTCGCGTGATCGGCGTGCGCAGGTCGTGGCTGATCGCCGCCAGCATCTTGGTACGATCCGACATCAGCCGCGCGATGCGCTCATGCATGCGGTTGAGCGCGCGTGCCACCGAGCGGATCTCTTCCGGGCCGCGTTCGGGTAGCGGATCGGCCTCGTTCTCCAGGCTGAAATTCTCCGCGGCCCTGGCAAAGGACGACAGCGGCGCCGCCAGCGCGTAGGCCGCCCACAGGCCGAGCAGGGTGACGCTGATCACCGCGAACATGAGCGTCATCATCCACGGGCCGCCCCAGAACCGCGGCGCATACGGTCCCTGCTCGACGCGACCCGCGATCATGGTGCCATCGGGAAGCTGGACCGCGACCCGGTGCTCGCCGAATTGCGGCGGCAGCGCCAGCACCTTGTATTGATGGCCGAGATGCCGGCGCACGTTGCGCAGATGCGGGTTGTCGCCGTCGCCGGCGACGGCGGTCCCCGGCGCAAGCAGCGCAATCCCGGCCTTCGGAAACGCGCGCGCGATATCGGCGAGCATGCGCGGACGCTCGCTCGTCTCGGCGCTGCCGAGCAGCAGCGCGGCATCGGCGAGCTGATGCGCGCTGTCCGGCGGCGGCTCGGCGCGGTCTGGCCGGCTGATCAGGAAGCTGGTCGTCAGGATCAGATGCAGCGCGACGATCGACGCCACCACCAGCGCGGCGATCTGGCCGCCGATGCTCTTGAAGTGGAAGAAGCGGAACGGCGTCATGGCGGCTGTCGCTAATGACTCACGGGCGCCGCGACCGCATCAGTGCCGCCGGTCTCGATACCGGCTGCTTCAGTTCTGGGCGTGAACAGATAGCCGCCCGAGCGCACCGTCTTGATCATGGTGGGATCGGCCGGGTTGGGCTCGATCTTGCGGCGGATGCGGCTGACCAGCACGTCGATGGAGCGTTCGAACGAGCCGGTGTTGCGGCCCTGCGTGAGGTCGAGCAGGCTGTCGCGCGACAGCACGCGGCCGGGCCGCTCGCAGAAGGTGCGGAGCAGGTCGAACTCGGCGCTGGTCACCGCGACGCGCGCGCCTTCGGGATTGCGCAGCTCGCGCAGGCGCAGATCGATGCGCCAGCCTTCGAAGGAGAGCGTGCTCGCACCCTCGATCGTGCTTGCGGCTTGCGCGGCTGCCTGACGCCGCAGCACCGCATTGATGCGCGCGAGCAGCTCGCGCGGGTTGAACGGCTTCGGCAGATAGTCGTCCGCGCCCATCTCCAGACCGACGATGCGATCCACGTCCTCGCCGCGCGCCGTCAGCATGATGATCGGCGTCTGCGCCTCGGCACGCACCTTGCGGCACAGGCTCAATCCGTCCTCGCCGGGCAGCATGACGTCGAGAATGATGAGGTCCACGCGATGATCGGTCATGGCGCGCGCCATCTCGCGGCCGTCGCTCACGGCGGTGACGTTGCAGGCGTTGTTGCGCAGGTATTTCGCAATCAACGTCCGGGTTTCGCGGTCGTCCTCGACGACCAGAATATTGGGATTGGGAATGGCCATGCGCTTAGTTCATCCAAGATTCGGGCCAAATGGCGAAGATTTTTGTTTCGATTTGTTTCCGCCGCTCTGTCCGTAATACCCGGCAATAGCTCGGCAGGGCGGCGGCAAGGTCTCGTTAAGGCCGTTAACCATACCGTGGCTCCGTCGGCCAAGAAACCCCGCAAAACCCCGCAAAAACCACGGAGCCATCATGACCTCGATTTCGGCGGCTTCCGCCGGTAACACCCAGTCTCCCCTGCAGCGCCTGCAGCAGGAATTGCAATCGGAAGTCTCCGACGGCACGGTCTCGTCGTCGGACCAGTCGGCGCTCTCCACGGCCTTGAACGATATCGACACCTCGCTCCAGCAGAGCCGGTCGAGCGACCAGTCGAGCGGCACGCGTCCGTCGAAGGACGAGATGAAGTCGAAGATCGACGACCTGATTTCAAACGAGGTGTCGAACGGCACGCTCACCTCGGACCAGGCCGACGAACTCAAGGGTGTGTTTGAGTCCGCGTTCGCCAAAGGGCCCGGCGGTGCCGGTGGTCCCCATGGTGCAGGCGGGCCGCCGCCTGATCCGCCGCCGTCGGATGACGGCTCTTCGGATTCCTCGACGACGGATACGACCAGCACGTCGGCCGACTCCACGACGGACCAGATCCTCCAGCAATTCCTTCAGGCGCTGCAGCAGTCGCAATCGTCGTCGTCGTCCTACGGCGCCAACGGCAGCTCATCCGGCAGCACCGACATCTCCGCGCTTTTGATCGACTACAAGAGCTGACCTGAGCGACGCGGGTCAGCGCGTTCCCCGCCGCGATCGTGCTTTAACCCAGGGGGCACGATCGTCGGCGGGGAACCGTGCATCCCGAACGTTTCGTGTCCTTTGCTGTTCCTGCGACGCAGGAACTCTGATCGCAACGCAGCGCCATCAACGTCAACGAAATTGCCGCAGCACAGGAACCGCGGATGTTCAGCGCTGTTCTCTCCGCACAAGTTTTCTGCTGAAGGAGAGGACAACAATGCTGATGAAATCGATCGCCGCCGGCCTTGCCGGCACCGCACTTCTTGCGACCGTTGCGTTCGCGCAATCGCCGACCGTCACCACCGACAAGGCTGCACCCGCCGCCACCGCCACTACGACGACCACCTCGGCGTCCGGGCAGTGGCGTACGTCGAAGATGGACGGCATCAAGGTCTACAACGACGCCAACGAGAACATCGGTTCGATCAACGATCTGCTGATGGACAAGAACGGTGACATCAAGATCGCCGTGATCGGCGTCGGCGGCTTCCTCGGCATGGGCGAGCATCTCGTCGCCGTGCCTTACGAGAAGCTGAAATTCGTCAACGAGGCGGTCGCCTCCACGACCATGACCAAGCCCGCGGCCACCACGACCACCGGCGCTGCGACCGGCACCGAGAAGACCACCACGACGACGGCTCCGGCCGCCACGACAACGACCGCGTCGTCGGGCTCGAAGTGGTATCCGGACCACGCCGTGTTCAATGCGAGCAAGGACGAGCTGAAGAACATGCCCGAGTTCAAGTACTCGGAGTAACGGGCTTTTAGCTGATCAAACGAAGCGCGCCCGGTTTTCGCCGGGCGCGCTGTCGTGCTTTTTTTGCTTCCGTCATTGCGAGGAGCCTGCGACAAAACTGCGTAGCAATTTTGCGCCGGCGACGAAGCAATCCAGAGCTATCTCCGCGGAGGGATCCTGGATTGCTTCGCTTCGCTCGCAATGACGGAGGATAGACCGACCTACTTCACCAGCGGACAGCCGCCTTTGTCGAGCGGACGGAAGGCTTCGTCGCCGGGCACGGTGGCGAGCAATTTGTAGAGGTCCCACTCGCCCTTGGACTCCTCAGGCTTCTTGACCTCGAACAGATACATGTCGTGGACCATGCGGCCGTCGATGCGGATCTTGCCGTTCTTGGCGAAGAAGTCGTTGACCGGCGTCTTGCGCATCTGCTCCATCACCTTCGGCGCTTCGTCGGTCTTGATGGCCTCGATCGCCTTCAGATAGTGCATGGTCGCCGAGTAGAGGCCGGCCTGGATCATGGTCGGCATGTGCCCGACCTTGTCGTTGAAGCGCTTGGAGAAGGCGCGCGTCTCGTCGTTCATGTCCCAGTAGAACGCATCGGTGACGATCAGGCCCTGCGTCGCCTTGATGCCGAGCGAATGCGTGTCGGTGATCTCCTGCAGCAGCGCGATCATCTTCTGGCCGCCTTGCGTCAGGCCGAACTCGGCCGCCTGCTTCAGCGCGTTGGTGGTGTCGCCGCCGGCATTTGCGAGGGCGACAACCTTGGCCTTGGAGGCCTGGGCCTGGAGCAGGAAGGAGGAGAAGTCCGAGGAATTGAGCGGATGGCGGACCTCGCCGAGCACCTTGCCACCGCTTTCCTTGACGACGTTGGCAGCGTCACGCTGCAGCGCCATGCCGAAGGCGTAGTCGGCGGTCACGAAGAACCAGGTGTCCTCGCCGCGCTTCACCATCGCCTTGCCGGCGACGTTCGACAGCGCATAGGTATCGTAGGTCCAGTGCACCGTGTTCGGCGAACATTGCGGACCGGTGATGTCCGAGGAGCCGCCGCCGGAATTGATGTTGATCTTGTTCTTTTCGCGCGTCAGGGCCGAAATCGGCAGTGCCACCGACGAGGTCGGCACGTCGAGGATCGCGTCCACCTTGTCATTGTCGTACCAGTTGCGGGCGATGTTGACGCCAACGTCGGGCTTGTTCTGGTGGTCGGCGGATACGATCTCGATCGGCACGCCTGCGACCTTGCCGCCGTAATCGGCAACGGCCATTTCGACCGCGGCGAGCGAGCCCTTGCCGGTGGCGTCGGCATAAAGACTCGACATGTCCGTCAGCACGCCGAGCTTGACGACGTTGTCCGAGATCTGCGCCTGCGCCGCGCCTGACGTGGCGGCGAGTGCAAGGCCGGCCGCAACCGCGGCGATGAGTTTTTGCACGTTGTCTCTCCCTCAGCGTTGTTGTTTGGGCTTTGTTTGCGGGGACAGTTGTAGCGACATTCTGTCGCGGGGGCAAAGCCCGGAGACGGCAGGGAGGGATGAGCAATAAGGAGGGGGTGTTAGCGTTCTTTCGCCTCTCCCCGCTTGCGGGGAGAGGCCGCAACGCGTCGGAGATGCGGTGCGGGTGAGGGAGACTCTCCGCGAGTCTAACTGCCCCCGTTCTTGCGGAGGCTCCCCCTCACCCCAACCCTCTCCCCGCAAGCGGGGAGAGGGAGAGGGCCTCACATCCCCGACAGCTTGGTCACATACACATTCATCGTACCGCCGGCCTCGGCGACGATGCGCAGCGTCTTGGAGTCGAAGGCGATGTCGGCGAGCGTGAGGCTGTCGATCTTGGTGTCGACCCTGAGGCCGTCCTCGATCTTCTGGTAGTCGGCGATGGCGGCCGCGATCTTCTCGCGCGCGTTGGCGGCGATCGGCTTGAGGTCGAGCGTCGCCTTCTGCACCAGCGCCTGCTGCATCTGCGGCACCACCGCGCGCGCGGCGGCGCCGAGCAGGCCGAACGCGGCCTCGGATTCCACGGCGAGCTGGATGTCGGCGAGCCGCAGCGTCTGCTGCGTCTGGTCGAGCATCGGCCGGCCCCAGATGTGCACGGTTGCTTCCGCGCCGAGGCCGAGCCAGCTCTTCTTTTCCTTGGCGCGCACCAGCAGCGAGATCAGCAGGCGATCTCCTGACGGGATCACGCTGACATTCTTCACGGTGACGTCGACCGGGCCGGAGCCGTCCTCGGGATAGGTGTGGCCGACCATCTGCGCCGCGATCAGCTTGTTGATCTCGGTGAAGGGCACGTCGATCGGGACGCCGATACTGACGCCGGTGCCGGTCGGCGGCACGATCGTGATCTTGTCGGGGAACGGGCAGTCCGGCTTGCTCTGCGTCGAGGTCACGCGCGTCTCGAGCTCGAGGCCGAGCAGCAACGTGACGTTCTGCGCATCGACGCGCGGCTGTGCCGCGATCGCGCGGGTCGGCTTCATCTCCAGCCAGAGCGGCGGCAGCGCGGCCGACGATCCCGAGCCCTGCAGCGGGATCGAACGGCAGGCCTTGACCCATTGCGTTTTGGCATTCTCGCGCAGCGACGGATCGTTGCGGATGCGTTCGGAGACGATGTTGATCTGCTCGGCGACGTTCTTGTCGATCAGCGGCTTCACCTGCGCCGGCACGTTGACCTTGGCGCCGGAGACGTTGAGGTTGGTGTCGCCGAGATTGACCTGCGCGCCGAGATTGGGTTCGAGATGCCAGTTGGCCGCGAGCTTCGGGCGCGAGGTGACGACCACGTTGCCCTTGATCTCGGCACTGGCGTTCAGGTTCTTGATGTTGATTGCGCCGATCCGTTTCGCGGCGTCACCGCCGAGCACGCTGCCGAGCGCATCGCCGAGGGCGCCGGTGGCTTTCGCCGACAACGAGCCTGTCACGTTCAGCTTGCCGTTGAGCGGCGTCGAGATCGTCAGCACGTCCTTGTCGCCGGTGGCCGCCATCGGGCCGCGCACGGCGGACCAGCCGATATCGGCGTTCTCCAGGATCTGCGAGATCGGGTTGTCGGCCTTGCCGGCAAAGTTGCGCGGCGCGGCCTTCTCGGCCTGCTCGCGGATCGCCGATATCGCGATCGCAACCGGCGCCACCACGATCGAGCTTTTGGAGACTGGCGGCAGCGGCGGCAATTGTGCGACCGGCGGCGCGGAATTGGTCGCGCGCGGCGACAGCCAGTCCATCGCCTTCAGGCTGACGAAGAACGACACCGCGAGCACCGCCACGGCGACCAGGATGGTTTTCAGATTCAACGTCAGACGCATCACTCCCCCAAGCCGCCCGACGGGGATTTTACAGGGCGGGCGAGGAGGGCGCTAGAGCGCACCGGTGGGGTGGAATTGCGGCGAACAGGTTAACGGCCGTAACCGTTTCACTGCGCATGGTTAGCCACGCCGGGGACGGCGGACCGCTCTCACATTGCCGTTAGCGCCGCCGCCGCAGAAGAAGCGGTCGCCGCCGTCGGACTCGAGGCCCGAGACGCCGGTGCCGGCGGGCAGATCGAGCTGCTCGAGCACCTTGCCGGTGTCAGGATCGATCCGGCGCACATCGCTTTCGTCGTTCTCCCAGGTGCCGTGCCAGAGTTCGCCATCGACCCAGGTCACGCCGGTCACGAAGCGCTTGCTCTCGATGGTGCGCAGGACATTGCCGGTGTCGGGATCGATCTGGTGGATCTTTCGCGCGCGATATTCGCCGACCCAGAGCGAGCCCTCGGCCCAGGCGAGACCGGAATCGCCACCGCCGCCAGGGGCTGGAATGGTGGAGAGCACCTTGCCGGTCGCCGCGTCGATCTTCTGGATGCGGTCCTCCGCGATCTGGAACAGATACCGTCCGTCGAAGGCGGTTCCCGCATGTGCGGCGACGTCGATCGCGCGCGCGATCCTGCCGCTGTCGGGATCGACCGCATTGAGCTTGTCGCCCGACGCGAACCAGACATGGGTGCCGTCATAGGTGACGCCGTGCACGGCCTCGACGCCCGTGAACGGTCCGTATTCCCTGACGATCTCGGCGGCTGAACGTTTCATGTGCGTGATCCCTGTGATTTGCCGCCACCTTAGGTCGTCGCGATGGGAGCCGGGAGTAACAAGCCTGTCGGGAAACCCGGGACGGGCGGCGTCATCCAGCGCCGCGCACGGCCATGTCCGAATGACTGCACCTTGTTCGATCGCGCCAGCTCGTCAAGGGCACGCTGCACCGTGCGCGCACTGGTCCCCAGCGCCAGTGCGAGCGCGGAGCTCGACCACGGTTCGCCGTCGGCGAGAAAGGCCAGCACGGATGCATGCTTCTCCTCGACGGGCCGCGCCAGCACGAGAACCTCGCGCGTCCTTTGCGGCGCAAGTACGAAGCCATTCTTCGTCGCGCTGACATCGGCGAGCGGCTTCAGCTTGGTGCGGAGCCGGCCGATCTCGACGCGCAGCCGCGCGCGATGCGATTCATCGGCGTGCTTCGCGCCGAACGCGCCCGATATCAGCGCCTCGCGCGAGACATCCGCGGGCCAGGCTTGTGCCAGCAGGCGGGCGAGCGCGAACAGGACCGGCCGCGTTCCCAGCGCGACGATGCGGCCTTGCCTGCGCAGGTTGTGATGAAGACTGTCGACGACCAGTGCCGTCGATGTCGCCAGTTTTTCGACCTCTTCGAGCAGCAGCGGCTGTTCGCGGCCGTGCGCAATCAGCCGCGCGGCCGGCGTATTCAGAATGAGGTTTGCGCTGTCGACCTCGGCTATCAGTGCCGGGATCCTCGCCTGCCGCGCTGCCTTTGCGGCGAGGTCGAGCGCGGCGCGCGCATCCTTTGTTTTCAGCCGCCGGATGGCGATACCGGCGACCACGAGCTCGCGCATGACTTGCGATGCCGGCGGTGGCGGCGCGGGACTGAGACGGGTCAGCGTCTGCTCGGCCTCGTCGAGACGCCCGAGCAGGAGGAGACGGCGCGCCGCGATGTGGCCGGCATGCGCGGCATTGGCGAGATCGCCATGCTGTTCGAGCGTGAGCCGCGCGGCCGCGAGCGCCTTTACCGGCCAGCCCAGATCGCGCGAAACCAGCGCGATCTCGGCTTCGGCCACCACGCATCTGGCGCGCGCGACCGCCTCGCGCGGACCGAACGCGCGCGCGGCGCTGCGCAGCAATGTCTTGGCTTTCTGGAGATCGCCGAGTTGCGCCATCGCGATGCCGCGCAGCGCCAGCGACGGCGCATCGTTGCGCAGTGCAACGCGGTTCAGGGCGCCGAGCGGATCGCCGGCCTCGAGCGCGCGTGCAGCGGCGGTAATCAGCGACTCCATGTCAATCCCGCCACACTTGTTACTCCCACCGCGCAACCGCCTGGTGCCAGAAATCGTTGACGGCCGACGATGTGCGCCGAGGGATGAGCGGTTCCGCGAGACGGGGACTGGTCGTTCAGTGACAAGATTTGGAGAACCATGATGACTTCAGCAGACAAACAGACCGCCATGCAGACACCGCCGGTGGTGTCGCCGCAGGACTGGGAGGCAGCCCGTCAGCGACTGCTCGTGAAGGAAAAGGCGCACACCCGCGCCCGCGATGCGCTCGCCGCCGAGCGCCGGCGCATGCCGTGGATGGAAGTGGATAAAACCTATGCGTTCGAGGGGCCCGGCGGCAAGGTCAGTCTGGCCGATCTGTTCCAGGGCCGGCGGCAGCTGATCGTCTACCGCGCCTTCTTCGAGCCCGGCGTGTTCGGCTGGCCCGATCACGCCTGCCGCGGCTGCTCGATGGTGGCCGACCAGGTCGCCCACGTCTCGCACCTCAACGCCCGCGACACCACGCTGGTGTTCGCCTCGCGCGCGCCGCAGGCCGACATTATCAGGCTGAAGAAGCGGATGGGCTGGACCATGCCGTGGGTGACCGTCACCGACAGCTTCGACAAGGACTTCGGCGTCGACGAATGGCACGGCACGAATGTGTTCTACTGCGACGATGACGGCCGCATCTTCCGCACCTACTTCATCAAGAGCCGCGGCGACGAGCAGATGGGCGGCACCTGGAACTATCTCGACATCACCCCGCTCGGCCGCCAGGAGGTCTGGGAGGATTCGCCCGCGGGATATCCGCAGACGCCGACCTACAAATGGTGGAACTGGCACGACAGCTACGCCGACGGTGCCGCGCCCGACAAGACATGGGTCGAGATCTCCGACGCCGGCGAGAAGGCGTTTCGCCAGGAGGCTGCGGAAGGCCGTGACTAGTCCGGCCAGCGCAACCGCCGGCGCCGGCCGCGATGGCGTCGTGGCCGCGCGCCACATCGCCAGATGGCTGGCGCTGGCGGCGACGCCGACCTTCGCGATCATGGCCGTGCTGACGGTCATGATCGGTGGCGGCCCGGCGGATGCGTTGTGCGCGGCCGGGCAGGGCTCGGTGCTCGGCGGCATGGTGCCGATGTATCTGCTGATGAGCGCGTTTCACGCGGCGGCGTGGTTGAGGCTGATTGCGGAGTGGCGGAGCGGATAACGACTATCTCGCGCCCGCCTCGTCCTTCGAGACGCGCGCAAGAGGCGCGCTCCTCAGGATGAGGCTCAACGGGCAGCCGGGACTTGGCGCAGGTGCCGCGGGTAGACTGCCGCCAAAACACTCAGTCCTCATCCTGAGGAGCGCGCTCTTGCGCGCGTCTCGAAGGATGATTTGATGCACGCTTCGCCAGCTCGTGCAGCTCTGCAAAATCGCCGCGCATGAAGGCCTCCTTCTTGGCACGGCTCCACCCCTTCAGCTTCCGCTCGCATTCAATCGCGTCGGTGATCACGCCGAACCATTGCGAGAAGACGAGCGTCACGGGCCTGCGGGACTTCGTGTAGTCGCCGAATGTGCCGGCGTTGTGCTGCGCGATCCTGAGTTCGAGCTCGGTGCGCGTCGTGCCGACGTAATAGCTGCCGTCTGCGCATCTGAGAATGTAGAGCCACGCGCCGTCGGACATCGTGAACGCCTCGTCCTTCGAGACGCGCGCAAGGGCGCGCTCCTCAGGATGAGGCTAACTGGTAGTCCCGGCTCGGTGCAATGGTTGTGTGAGCACCCGCCGCCGCATACTCCGTCCTCATCCTGAGGAGCCCGCCGAGAGCGGGCGTCTCGAAGGACATGCTACAACTACTGACGTCAAACGAAGGCTGCTACTGCGACGCCGCCTGCAGATACGCCACGATCTTCGCGGCCTCTTCCGCCGACACGCCGCCATAAGGCTGCATCTTGTTGCTGGACACGACCTCGTCCGGCTTGACCATGAAGCGCGTCAGCTTGTCCTGATCCCAGTCGAAGCCGGCTTCCTTCATCGACGACGAGTAATTGTAGTTCGCTAGCGATCCGGCTTTGCGTCCGACGATCTTGTTGAGGTTGGGGCCGAGCCGGTTGTCGCCCTCCTTCACGGAATGGCAGGTGCGGCAGGAATTGTTGAAGGCCTGCTGGGCGCCCTCATCGTTCGCCGGTTGCTGCGCGCGTGAGGAGGGCGCGGACAACAAAAGCGTCAACAGGCCGGCGCAGGCGACTACGCGCAAGCATGTGTCGGGCGAAGTCAGCATCTGCGCCTCCATCGGGGACCGCGCTGCAACAGGCACGCGCCGGGACGTCGGAGGCAAACGAAAACGGCCCCGGTGGGTTCCGGGGCCGTTTGCGTCACAATGTCCTGCCGCTTAACGCGTGCCGAGGTCGGCGCGGCGCTCGGTCATCGGCAACACGATCACCTTGGTGCCGACGTTGACGCGGGAATAGAGGTCGGTGACGTCATCGTTGGTCAGGCGGATGCAGCCCGACGAGACGCGCTTGCCGATGGTGTCCGGCGCGTTGGTGCCGTGGATGCGGTAGATGGTGCCGCCGAGATACATCGCGCGGGCGCCGAGCGGGTTACCCGGGCCGCCGGCCATGTGGCGCGGCAGATAGGGCTGGCGGGCGATCATTTCCGCGGGCGGGGTCCAGGCCGGCCACTCCGCCTTGCGGGTCACCGACTGCACGCCGGACCAGGTGAAGCCGTCGCGGCCGACACCGATGCCGTAGCGCAGCGCCTGGCCGTTGCCGAGCACGTAGTAGAGATAGGTGTTGGGCGTATCGATGATGATGGTGCCCGGCGCTTCGCGGGTCGCATAGGAAACAGTCTGGCGGCGGAAGCGGGCCGGCGTCTCGACCGCGTCCTGATCTTCGGACGGCTCGGTTTGGTAGGTCGGTGCCTGATAGGGTTGATACGGCTGATAGGACGGCTGCATCGGCTGCGGCGCGATCATCGGCAGCGGCTGGAAGAACGGAAAGATCTGAACCGGCGCGGCCTTCGCCGCGCCCGCGAATGCGATTGCGGAAACAGCAACAGCGCCGACGGCAGCGGCGCGCGAGAACGTCTTGAAAATATCCAGATTGAACATTGATCGCCCCTGTTTGCTCGGTGTTTGAAATGACCACCGCGGCACCGTTTCGGTGCTCCGTTGCCCTAATCACTAACGGAAACAAGTTTCGGGACATTTGCGCGGATTGCCGAAAACGGTTTCGTCGCGGAAAGGATTGTTTCATGACAGTTTCGTGGCCGCAGGGGTTCGTTAACGAACAAAACAGCGGGCCGACACTTCTGTGACGTCACACGCCTGAAATATCCTTCGTTGATGGTCCTAACCCGAGAATCATCAACTCTCGGGATTCCCCCATGCGGGTATTAATCGCGACTGACGCCTGGCATCCGCAGGTCAACGGCGTGGTGCGGACGCTGACCTCGCTGGCCAATGCGGCCAAGGCCCTCGATGTCGAGATTGACTTCCTGACTCCCGACGGCTTTCCGTCCTGGCCGCTGCCGACCTATCCGGGCCTGCGCATCGCGCTGCCGCGCGCTAAGGAGATCGCGCGGCGGATCGAGAAGGCCGCGCCGGAAGCGCTGCACATCGCCACCGAAGGCCCGATCGGCTGGGCCGCGCGCGCCTATTGCCGCCGCAATGGGCTGGCCTTCACGACCTCCTATACGACGCGTTTCCCCGAATACGTGTCGGTGCGGACCGGCATTCCCGATGCGGTCGGCTACGCCGTGCTGCGCCACTTCCACGACGCCGCCGCCATGACGATGGTGGCGACGCCGTCGCTGCGGCAGGAGCTGTCCGAGCGCGGCTTCAAGCGGCTCGGCTTCTGGACGCGCGGCGTCAATACCGAGCTGTTTCATCCCGACAGCCCCGCCAGGCTCGACCTGCCGGGTCCGATCTTCATGACCATGGGCCGCGTCGCGGTCGAGAAGAACCTCGAAGCGTTTCTCTCGCTCGACCTGCCCGGCACCAAGGTCGTCGTCGGCGATGGTCCGCAGAAGGCGGCGCTCGAGAAGAAATATCCTGATGCCGTGTTCCTCGGCGAGAAGAAGGGCGCGGACCTTACCAATCATCTCGCTGCAGCCGACGTGTTCGTGTTCCCGAGCCTGACCGACACCTTCGGCGTGGTGCAGCTCGAAGCGCTCGCCTGCGGAACGCCGGTGGCGGCGTTTCCGGTCACGGGGCCGAAGGACGTCATCGCCGGCCATCCGATCGGAGCGATCGATTATGATCTCCGTGCCGCGTGTCTGCGCGCGCTTACGATGTCGCGCGAGACCTGCCGCAATTTCGCGCTGGAGCGTTCCTGGGAAAACAGCGCGCGCCAGTTCGTCGGAAACCTCACCTCACTTCAGCCCAGCCGCATCCTGCGTGCCTCGCCCGTCATGGCGCGGCGGCCGGTGCGCGGCTGATCTCTACGTTTGACCCACAGCGAGAACCTCATCGATGGCTAAGATCATGAACCTTGACGGCACCCAGCAGCTCGACCTCACCCGCGGCTCGGTCGAGCAGGCCTATGACCGCTGGGCGCCCGTCTACGATCTCGTGTTCGGCGGTGTGTTCGCCAAGGGACGTCAGGCCGCAATCGCCGCCACCAACAAGATCGGCGGACGCGTGCTCGAGGTCGGCGTCGGCACCGGCATCTCGCTGCCGCTCTACGCGCCGCATCTGCGCATCTTCGGCACCGACATTTCGGACGCGATGCTGGACAAGGCGCGCCAGCGCGTCAGCGACGGCAATCTGAAGAACGTCGAAGGCCTCGCGGTGATGGACGCCGAGAAGCTCGAATTCCCCGACAATTCCTTCGACGTCGTGATGGCGCAGTACGTCGTCACCGCGGTGCCGAACCCGGAGAAGGCGCTCGACGAATTCGCCCGCGTGCTGCGTCCCGGCGGCGAACTGATCATCCTCACCCGCGTCAGCGCCGATACCGGCATGCGCCGTTTCATCGAGCAGAAGCTGCAGCCCGTGGTGCGTCCGCTCGGCTTCCGCACCGCCGAGTTCGCCTGGTCGCGCTATACCAAATGGCTGGCCGGCGCTGATGGCATCGAGCTTGCCGAGCGCCGCCTGATTCCGCCGCTCGGCCATTTCTCGCTGGTGCGCTTCCGCAAGGTCGAGGTCGCCAAGGCGGCGTGAGCCGGGCGGACTGAGAGCGGCGGTCCGATCCGCCGCTCACGCGTTACGTGCGTCATCGCGCCGCTGCATCGTCGCATGACAAAATGATGATGTCACACGGCCTACATCGAATCCCTGTAAATCCTGAACCCGAAAGCATTTTGGGGGAGAGCATGATCAAGAATTATCTCGAGCAGCTGCG
>Ga0207426_1001504_pt1 | contig 19083 bp, 15 predicted proteins | sample AraplaMF_Cvi_mMS_FD_184265 | JGI IMG/M metagenome (GOLD analysis project Ga0207426, IMG submission 184265) | Arabidopsis root microbial communities from the University of North Carolina, USA - plate scrape MF_Cvi_mMS (SPAdes) (version 2) | ecosystem: Host-associated > Plants > Roots > Endosphere... | reverse complement strand
GCATCCTCTTCGGACATGCGGCGGATGCGTAACGGCATCGCGACGTTATCGAGCGCCGTGAATTCCGGCAGCAGATGATGGAACTGATACACGAAGCCGAGCGCACGGTTGCGCAGCTCGTTGCGCTCCTTCTCCTTCAGCTCGGTGAACGGCTTGCCGAGCAGCGAAACCTTGCCCGCGCTCGGCTCGTCCAGCCCGCCGAGCACATGCAGGAGCGTGCTCTTGCCCGAGCCCGATGCGCCGACGATCGCGAGCTTCTCGCCGCGCATCACGTCGAGCTGCGCGTTGTTGAGCACCTGCACATTGAAGCCGCCCTGCACGAACGTCTTCGAAATGGCCGATGCCTGCAGAACGAGATTGCTGGACGGAATCAGATCACTCATAGCGCAGCGCCTCCGCCGGACGAACCTTCGCACCGCGCCAGCTCGGATAGAGCGTCGCGAGCGACGACAACAGGAACGCGATGACGCCGATCTTGGCGACGTCGCCCGGCACGAGTTCCGACGGCAGTTCGCTGATGAAATACACCGAAGACGGCAGGAACTGGACGTTGAAGAGATGCTCGATCATCGGCACGAGCCACGGAATGCTCCACGCGACGAGACAGCCGAAGGTCACGCCGAGCGCCGTGCCGATGAAGCCGATCGTCACGCCCTGCACGACGAAGATCTTCATGATCGAGCCGGGCTGCGCGCCGAGCGTGCGCAGGATGGCGATATCGGCCTGCTTGTCGGTGACGGTCATCACGAGCGAGGACACAAGATTGAACGCCGCCACCGCGATGATCAGCGTGAGGATGATGAACATCATGCGCTTTTCGATCTGCACGGCGGAGAACCACGTCTTGTTCTGCTGCGTCCAGTCGCGGATATACAAATCGCCCGACAGCGTGCGCGCGAGCTGACGCGCGACTTCGGGCGCGCGCTGCATGTCCTTCAGGCGCAAGCGCACGCCGGTCGGCGCGGGCAGACGAAAGAGCGCCTCGGCGTCGTGGATTTCGATGAGCGCGAGCGTCGAATCGTATTCATAGTGACCGGACTCGAAGACGCCGACGACGGTGAACTGCTTGAGTCGCGGCATCATCCCTGCCGGCGTGATGGTGCCTTCGGGCGCGACGAGGGTGATCTTGTCGCCGTTTATCACGCCGAGATTGGCGGCGAGATCCTTGCCCAGCACGATGCCGAACTCGCCCGGCTTGAGATCCGTCAGCTTGCCTGCGCGCATGTCCTTGCCGATATCCGACACTTCCGGCTCCAGCGACGGCTCCACGCCGCGCAGCGCGACGCCGCTCACCGCGCCCTGGCGCGTCAGCAGCGCCTGCGCTTCGACATAGGGCGCGGCGCCCATCACTTCCGGATTGCGGCGCGCTTCCTGGGCGGTCAGTTGCCAGTTGGGCATGGAGCCGGTCGGCGAGAAGATTTCGACGTGCGCGAGCACCGACAGCATCCTGTCTCGCACTTCCTTCTGGAAGCCGTTCATGACCGACAGCACGACAATCAGCGCAGCGACGCCGAGCGCGATGCCCGCCATCGACACGAGCGCGATGAAGGAGATGAAGCCGTTGCCTGTGGTGCGTTTGCTGGCGCGCGTGTAGCGCCAGCCGATCTGCCATTCGTACGGAAGTTTCAAGCGATTCCTTTCTGCTGCTGTCCAGCGTTGTTATGCCCCGGTGGCGCGGTGGTCGCTCTTTGCGCGGCATCGGCGGCATCGTCTGAATGACGCGGCGATCTTCGCGGATGCATGGCGACGGCGGCGAAGCGCGCCGGCTTGCCACGACCAAGCGTGAAATCTGCGAAAGTTTGCCATATATGGAGAAAGCGACGCATGAGCACGCGTCGATCGCGGGGCAAAACCGGCATGGCGGGCGTCATCGCCCCACCCGCTTTGCCCTACAATGCCGAGCATCATGCCCGTTCACGACCTCCATCTCCTGCTGCCGTTCGCCCTGCCGTCGGCCGCGGACGCCGCCATCGCCCTGCACGGCCTGGAGAGCGCGGCGCTCGACAAGCTGCTCGCCCGCGCGACGATCGAGGAACGCGTCATCGGCGAGGACTTCCAGCGCACGCTGCCGCACGAACGCTGGATCGCGCGGCGCTTCAACGCCGTCACGCCCGCCGATCAACGCTACGCCGACGATGCCCCGCTCGCCCCCTTCATGCTGCTCGCCGACGGCGGCACGCCCGGCAATGCGCCCTGGGGCTGCATCGAGCCGGTTCACGTGCGCATCGCGCACGATCATCTGGTGCTGATCGATCCCGAGACGCTCGGCGTGCATACGGAAGAAGCGCGCGCACTGCTTCAGACGGCGCGGCCGGTGATCGAAGACCTCGGCGTGACGCTGCAAGCGCCGACGCCGTTGCGCTGGTATGTCTCGGGCGAGGCGCTCGGCTCGCTCGCGGGCGCATCGCCGCTGCGGGCGACGGGCCGCAACATCGAAATCTGGCTGCCCCACGAAGCCCGCACCGGCGAGCGCTCGCGCGCGTGGATGAAGCTGCAGAACGAAGTGCAGATGGCGTGGTTCGAGCACCCGCTGAATCTCGAACGCGAATCGCGCGGCCTGCCCGCGATCAACTCGATCTGGCTCCACGGACAAGGCACGATGCGGCCCGTGGCGAGACCGTTCGCACGCGTGATGTCAGACGCCGCGGCGACGCGCGGTCTCGCGCTCGCGTCGGGCGTCAAGCCGTCGACGCCGCCCGAGTCGTTTGCATCGCTGTCGAAAGACGGCTCGCAAGGCGCGACGCTCGTCGAGCTGAATCCGTTCTCCGCGCCGTTCATCGAGCAGGACTGGGCGCGCTGGAACGCGTCGCTCAAGGAACTCGAAGCCGCGTGGTTCGCCCCCGCGCTGCAGGCGCTCGGCGATGGCTCGCTCGGCCGCCTGAGCCTCACGCTCTGCGGCGACACCGGCTCGGTCACGCTTTCCGTCACGCGCGCCGATCTGCGCAAGTTCTGGCGGCGCCGTCCGATCGCGGCGCTCTTCATCGAATAAGGCATACCCTGCAATGACGCGAATCGTTACGCGCGCCTCCTCTCCCGCCGACGCCGAAGCGCTGATGCGCCACGGCCTGCATCCCGTCATTGCGCGCCTCTATGCATCGCGCGGCGTGAGCTCGCCCGACGAAGTCGAAACCGAGTTCAAGCGCCTGCACGCGCCCGCCGGCCTGAAAGGCTGCGACGATGCCGCCGTCGTGCTCGCCGATGCGCTCGCCGCGGGCAAGCGCATGCTCGTCGTCGCCGATTACGACTGCGACGGCGCCACCGCCTGCGCGGTCGCCGTGCGCGGCCTGCGCATGTTCGGCGCGACCATCGACTATCTGGTGCCGAATCGCTTCGAATACGGCTACGGGCTCACGCCGGAAATCGTCGAGCTGGCGGCGCGTTCCAAAGCCGGCCTGCCGGATCTGCTGATTACCGTCGATAACGGTATCGCGAGCGTGGACGGCGTCGCCGCGGCGAATGCCCTCGGCATCGACGTGCTCGTCACCGATCACCACCTGCCCGGCGACGAACTGCCCGCCGCGCGCGCGATCGTCAATCCGAACCAGCCGGGCTGCGAGTTTCCGAGCAAGTGCATCGCGGGCGTGGGCGTGATGTTCTATGTGCTGCTCGCGTTGCGCGCGGAGTTGCGCAAGCGCGGCGCTTACACGGACGCGCCCGAGCCGCGTCTTGACGGCCTGCTCGATCTCGTCGCGCTCGGCACCGTCGCCGATGTCGTCAAGCTCGACTGCAACAACCGGATTCTCGTCGCACAAGGCTTGAAGCGGATTCGCTCGGGCCGCATGCAGCCGGGCGTCGCGGCGCTCTTCCGCGCCGCCGGCCGCGATGCGCGCGCGGCGTCGGGCTTCGATCTCGGCTTCGCGCTCGGCCCGCGCCTGAACGCGGCGGGACGGCTGTCCGACATGTCGCTCGGCATCGAATGCCTGACGACCGACGACATCGGCCGCGCGTGGGAACTCGCGCAGCAACTCGATTCGATGAACCGCGAGCGTCGCGAAATCGAAGCGGGCATGCAGCAGCAGGCGCTCGCCGAGCTGCAGACGATCGATCCCGGCGAGCGTGCGACGCTCACGCTCTACGATGCGAGCTGGCACCAGGGCGTGATCGGCATCGTCGCGGGACGGCTCAAGGAGCGGTTCCATCGGCCGTCCTTCACGTTCGCGCACGCCGACGACAGCGGCACGCTCTGCAAGGGCTCCGGCCGTTCGATCCCCGGCTTTCATCTGCGCGATGCCGTCGATCTCATCAGCAAGCGCGAGCCCGGCCTCATCCACAAGTTCGGCGGCCACGCGATGGCCGCTGGCCTGACGATTCCCACCGCCGACATTCCGCGCTTCACCGAAGCGTTTGAAGCAGTCGGACGCGAATGGCTGACGCCCGAAGCGCTTTCGCGCACGCTCGAAACCGATGGCGAGCTGGAAGACGCGTATTTCACGCCGCAGTTCGTCGACCTGCTCGACGCCGCCGTCTGGGGACAAGGCTTTCCCGCGCCCACGTTTTCCGGCGAGTTCGAAGTCGCGTCGCAGGCACTCGTGAAAGAGAAGCATCTGAAGCTGTCCCTGTTGCGCGGGCGTCAGCGCTTCAACGCGATCTGGTTCAACCACGTCGATCCGCTGCCGCCGCGTGCGACTGTCGCGTACCGGCTCGTCAGCGATTCGTGGAACGGCGTCGCGCGCGTACAGCTGATCGTCGAGCACGCGGGCTGAGAAGGCGCGCCGGGCGCCCGGAAAGCCGGGGAAACCCTGTCGATCGGCTATAATTTCATCTTTTTACGAAGCCGAAGATCGACAATGGAAGCGGAACGTCTCAACGCGATCGAAAGCCTTCTGGCCGACCTGCGCCGCCGCGCGGCCGAGCTACGGGGGTATCTTTGACTACGACGCCAAGTCCGCGCGTCTAGCCGAAGTCAACAAGGAACTCGAAGACCCGAACGTCTGGAACGACTCGAAGAACGCCCAGGCGCTCGGTCGTGAAAAGAAGCTGCTCGACGGCGTGGTCTCGACCATCACCGCGCTCGACAACGACCTGCGCGACGCCAGCGATCTCTTCGAGATGGCGCGCGAGGAACAGGACGAGGACACGCTCGTCGCGTGCGAATCCGACGCCGATGCGCTGCGCGTTCGCGTCGAGGACATGGAATTCCGCCGGATGTTCTCGAACCCGGCCGATCCGAACAACTGCTTCATCGACATTCAGGCGGGCGCGGGCGGCACCGAAGCGTGCGACTGGGCGTCCATGCTGCTGCGCCAGTACCTGCGTTACTGCGAGCGCAAGGGCTTCAAGACCGAAGTTCTAGAAGAATCCGAAGGCGATGTCGCCGGCATCAAGAGCGCGACGATCAAGGTCGAAGGTGAATACGCGTACGGCTATCTGCGCACCGAAACGGGCATTCACCGCCTCGTGCGCAAGTCGCCGTTCGATTCGTCGGGCGGCCGGCATACGTCGTTTTCGTCGGTGTTCGTGTATCCGGAGATCGACGATTCGATCGAGATCGAAATCAATCCCGCCGACATCCGCACGGACACGTATCGCGCATCGGGCGCGGGCGGCCAGCACATCAACAAGACCGATTCCGCGGTTCGTCTGACGCACGCGCCCACGGGCATCGTCGTGCAGTGCCAGAACGACCGCTCGCAGCACCGCAACCGCGCGGAAGCCATGCAGATGCTGAAGGCGCGTCTCTACGAGTTCGAGATGCGCAAGCGCCAGGCCGAACAGGACAAGCTCGAATCCAGCAAGACCGACGTGGGCTGGGGCCATCAGATCCGCTCCTACGTGCTCGACCAGAGCCGCGTGAAGGACCTGCGCACCAACGTGGAAATGAGCAACACGCGCGCCGTGCTCGACGGCGACCTCGACGACTTCATCGGCGCGAGCCTGAAACAAGGCGTTTAAGTCTTTCGGCGCGGATATCCATCGGCGATATCCGCGCTTCGCTTCGTTTCGCCGCGCATCCGCGCATTAAAAGCCAAGAATCATCATGACCGAACCGACTCAACCGGGCGCCGCTCCCGAACTGGAAGAGAACCAGATCATCGCCGAGCGACGCGAAAAGCTGCGCGCGCTGCGCGAGCAAGGCGTCGCCTATCCGAACGATTTCCGCCCGACGCATCAGGCCGCGGCACTCCAGAGCGAATACGCCGAAACGGACAAGGACGCGCTCGAAGCGAATCCTCTGCCCGTCGCGATCGCCGGCCGGATGATGCTCAAGCGCGTAATGGGCAAGGCCAGCTTCGCGACGGTTCAGGACGGCAGCGGCCAGATCCAGTTTTTCGTGACGCCCGCCGATGTCGGCGTCGAAACGTACGACGCCTTCAAGAAGTGGGATCTGGGCGACATCATCGCCGCGAAAGGCGTGCTGTTCCGCACGAACAAGGGCGAGCTGTCGGTGCGCTGCACGGAATTGCGTCTTTTGTCGAAGGCGCTGCGTCCGCTGCCGGACAAGTTTCACGGCCTGGCCGATCAGGAAATGCGCTATCGCCAGCGCTATGTCGATCTGATCGTCACGCCGGAGTCACGCAAGACGTTCATGGCGCGCACGAAGGCCGTCACGTCGATCCGCAATTTCATGTCGCAGGCGAACTTCATGGAAGTCGAAACGCCGATGCTGCACCCGATTCCGGGCGGCGCGGCGGCGAAGCCTTTCGTCACGCATCACAACGCGCTCGACATGCAGATGTTCCTGCGCATCGCGCCCGAGCTGTATCTGAAGCGGCTGATCGTCGGCGGCTTCGAGCGCGTGTTCGAGATCAACCGTAATTTCCGGAACGAAGGCGTGTCGCCGCGTCACAATCCGGAATTCACGATGATGGAGTTCTACGCCGCGTACACCGATTACCGCTGGCTAATGGACTTCACCGAGCAACTGATCCGCCAGGCCGCCATCGATGCGCTCGGCACAGCGACCATCACGTATCAGGGCCGCGAGCTCGATCTGAGCAAGCCGTTCCATCGTCTGACGATCAATCAGGCGATTCAGAAATTCGCACCGCAGTACACCGACGGGCAGCTGTCCGACGCCGCGTTCCTGCGCACGGAACTGAAGAAGTTCGGCGTCGATACGACGCAGCCGGCTTTCCTGAACGCGGGTCTCGGTTCGCTGCAACTCGCGCTGTTCGAAGAGACGGCGGAATCGCAATTGTGGGAACCGACATATATCGTCGATTACCCGATCGAAGTGTCCCCGCTCGCGCGCGCGTCGGATTCCGTGCCGGGCATCACCGAGCGCTTCGAATTGTTCATCACGGGGCGCGAAATCGCCAATGGCTTCTCGGAGCTGAACGATCCGGAAGATCAGGCCGCACGCTTTCAGAAGCAGGTCGATCAGAAAGACGCCGGCGACGAGGAAGCGATGTACTTCGACGCCGACTACATTCGCGCGCTCGAGCACGGCATGCCGCCGACGGGCGGCTGCGGCATCGGCGTGGATCGTCTGGTCATGTTGCTGACCGATAGCCCGAGCATCCGCGATGTGATTCTGTTCCCGCATCTGCGTCGCGAAGACTGAGTTTCTGGCTCGATCGAAAAGCGAAAAAAGCGCGCCCCCGCGGCGCGCTTTTTTTTCGGCCCGCAGATTTTGTTGTAACCGCTGGTAAAAGTTTCAAGTCCGGATTGGCGGCGGGGACCCATGGGTGCGCGCTGCAACGGTTGGCACCGGTCGTGCTTTTATCAAAGAACGATGCGCCCGCAAATTGTTACAAGCCGAAAAGCGAAAAATCCCGGGCTCGCCCAGAATTGTGTTGCGGACATGTTGTAACAGCGGACATTGGTAGCAGCATTTCGCCTCGAAACGGAGGTTCAACAATGGATAACGGAACCAACAAACTCAGCACGTCGCCCTCTTCCGGCGGCGCTCAGCCGCCGCAGCGGCGCCTGCATCCGCTCGTCGCGACGGCAGCGGGCGCTGTGATCGTCGCGAGCCTTGCGGCCACTGCCGCGATGACGGGACTGTTCCCGAAGGCATCGAGCAATCTGGCACAGAATCCGCAGACGCAGACGGCGGCGGTTGCGCAGCAGCCGGTGGTCGAATCCGCGGCGCCCAGTGCGGCGCAGCAGCGCACCGCCGCGCAACAACAGGCGGCTCAGCAACAAGCGGCTCAACAACGAGCGGTTGAACAACAAGCAGCCCAGCAGCAGGCGCAACAGGTGCCCGCACAGCCGCAGCCCCTGCAGCCATCGTACGCGCAGCAGCCGCAGCAGCACCCCGCGTATTGCTCCACCTGCGGAACCGTCGAGGCGATCTCCGCCGTCAAGCAGGAAGGCCACGGAACGGGGATCGGCGCGGTCGGTGGCGCGGTGGCGGGCGGTGTCGTCGGCAATCAGTTCGGGCGCGGCGGCGGCCGCACCGCGATGACGCTGCTCGGCGCGCTCGGCGGCGGCCTGGCGGGTAACTCGGTCGAAAAGCATCTGCGCAGCGAAACCGATTATTCGGTGCGCGTCCGGATGGAAAACGGCAAGACACGCACGTTCACGTACAAGAACCCGCCGCCGTTCGCGCAGGGTCAGCGCGTGCACATTCAGAACGGGACGCTGGTCGCGGGTTGATCGACGCGCATGGAGAAACAAAAAAGGCGGCAATCCGCGAGGGTTGCCGCCTTTCTTTCGCTTGAACGGATTCCGCTCTAATGCTCCCGCTGCGAACTGCGCGCCGGATTCGGCCTGCCGCGCACCGCGAGATATCCCCACCAGATGTAGCCCGAAAAGCCGTACAGCACGAACAGGCAGAACAGCATGACCGGCGGATCGGACGATACGAGGACGAACGCCACCACGATCAGCAGCACGCCCGCGAACGGCACGCGATAGCGCACGTCGAGCGCCTTGCCGCTGTAAAACGGCGCGTTCGACACCATCGTCACGCCCGCATAAACGGTCAGCGCGAACGCAACCCACGGCAGCCACACGAGCTTGAGCGGCACGCGGTTATCCGTCGCGAGCCACACGAATCCGGCGATGAGCGCCGCCGCGGCCGGCGACGGCAACCCCTGGAAGTAGCGCTTGTCGACCACGCCGACGTTCGTATTGAAGCGCGCGAGCCGCAACGCCGCACCCGAGCAATACACGAACGCCGCGAGCCAGCCCCAGCGCCCGAGGTCCTTCAATACCCATTCGTACATCACGAGCGCCGGCGCGACGCCGAACGACACCATGTCCGACAGACTGTCGAACTGCTCGCCGAACGCGCTCTGCGTGTGCGTCATGCGCGCGACGCGCCCGTCCATGCCGTCGAGCACCATCGCGACGAAAATGGCGATGGCCGCAATCTCGAAACGGACGTTCATCGCCTGGACCACGGCGAAGAAGCCACAGAACAAGGCCGCCGTGGTGAACGCATTGGGCAGCAAATAAATGCCGCGCTTGCGCAGAAACTGCTGCCGCTTCGCGCGACGCGTCTCCACGGCGCCGACGTCCTGAGCCGCCTTGTTGCGGCGGAACGCGCGCGGAGGCGTCGCGGGCGCGCGGTTACGGCGCGGTTTGAATGCCGCCATCGCGTCCTCCGCGTTATTCCGCGAACTCGGCGAGGATCGTCGACGAAGCCGAAACTTTCTCGCCGATCGACACACGCGGGCGGCTGCCCACCGGCAGATAGACGTCGACGCGCGACCCGAAGCGGATGAAGCCGTAGCGCTGTCCGCGCGTGAGCGGCTCGCCGACGTGCACGTAGCACAGAATGCGTCGCGCGATGAGGCCCGCGATCTGCACCGACGTCACGGTATGCCCGCTCGCCGTCTGCAGCACGACCGCATTGCGCTCGTTTTCGGTGGACGCCTTGTCGACGGCCGCATTCAGATACGCGCCCGGAAAGTACTGAACCTTTGTGATGGCGCCGTCCACCGGCGAGCGCTGCGAGTGCACGTTGAACACGTTCATGAACACGCTGATCTTGAGCGCCTCGCGTCCCACGTACGGATCGTGCGCGGTTTCGACCGCGACGATGCGCCCATCGGCCGGACACAGCACCGCGTTGGGCTGGGTCGGAATCGGGCGGGCCGGATCGCGGAAGAACTGGACGACGAAAATCACGATCAGCCAGAAGAACCAGGCGAAGCCGAAGCCGCCCGTCGCTTGCACGAGGATGGCGACGACAGCCGCGATGGCAATGAACGGCCAGCCTTCGCGGGCAATGATCGGATGAGGATAGTTCATGAACGGGTTCTGTGTTTTAGGAGGGTAGCCCCCCTTCTTCGCAGAAGGAGAGCCCCCTAAGAACCGTACGTGCGAGTTTCCCCGCATACGGCTCCAATCTACGTACAAAGCCCAGCTTTATGACCGGGCCGGCTTAGTTAGCGCAATTTTACCTACATGCACTTGTCGGTGGCAGTCGGGATGCAATAGCACTCGATTGAAGAGGGCGTCGGAACCACCATGCATCCGGTACTCCAGATGATGATCGTGCCAACCGGTCTCTCGTGTCAGAGCACAGCCGTAGTGCGCACACAGCCCGCCTTGCAATAGGTATAGCGAAACCCATTGCTTGCGATGTCGCATTGATGCTTCCATGCGCGCTTGTCGCAGTTGTTCGCCATACTGCTCCCAATCAGGATCAAAAGGATTGAAGTCGCCATTGATCTTGCGATGCCGCCTGATCGATGTACCGCGAAGCTGGTACAACTCTGTCAAGCCGTTACTGCCATCGTCTCGAACTACAGGAACAGCAAAAATCCAGTGTCGGGCGCCATCTGAATGAAAGTATTTCTTCCTCACCCATTCAGCACCCTTGTTTGGATGTCGCCGTTTTGACCACCACCAAAGTCTCCGGAAGATCAGAGACTCCATGCGGCTATACGCCTGCTTGGCTACGACGGGGCTGTGATACTGCGCCCAACCCCGTAGCATCTGGTTCAGCAATCGGATCAAATCCTCGTGCGTTACCGTCTTGTTGCCACTGATCGTTTCCGACACCTTTCGATAGAACGTCTGCACGTTCTTCTTGCTCGGCTTGATGAGCAGCTTTTCCGAATACTTCCGGAAATTCCACCCAAGGAAATCGAAGCTTTCGTCAATGTGGGTGATCGCGTTTTTGTCTCGGACAGTTGCAAGCCCCGAACAGCAAGGAATGCTTCCACCCAAGGCCTGACCTCGTTTTCCAGAATCTCTTTCGAGTCGCCGGTGATCACAAAGTCATCCGCGTATCGCACCACATTCACTTTCAGCTTCTTGGCTTTCGCGATTCCCAACGTCGCACCGAGGTGCGCGATCAGTTCACGCTCCAGCCCGTTCAGCGTCACGTTTGCCAGCGTCGGGGAGATGATGCCTCCCTGCGGCGTACCGGCCTCAGTCGCCTGTAGCTGCCCCTTGTAAATCAGGCCAGCCTTCAACCACTTCCGGAGGATCTCCTTGTCCATCGGGACATGGCTTTCCAACCAGTCGTGGTTGATCCAGTCAAAGCAGCCTTTGATATCCGCTTCCAGCACCCATCGGGCCGAGCCCTTCTGGGACATTGCGACGAATATCTGCGACATGGCATCGGCTGTCGAGCGATTGAGTCTGAATCCATAAGAGTTCGGATCACTCGTCGATTCCGACACCGGCTCCAAAGCCAGCAGATACAGGGCTTGCATCGCCCTGTCCCGCATGGTCGGAATGCCCAGAGGGCGCTCGTTTCCATTGGCCTTGGGGATAAAGACTCTCCGTAATGGCAAAGGCTTATATCCACGCCGCTTCAACCTGCCGATGGCTTCCCACCGGCTCTCAGGCGAATCCCACAGTTCGCGATCGACTCCGGCCGTTCGCGCACCTTGGTTCTGCGTAACACGTCGTACCGCGTACAGCTTTGCGGACAACGTGCGGGTAAGCATCCGTTGCAAGGCTTTCACCCTGCGCCAGTCGCCTTCCCGCGTCGCCTTCGCAATTCGTATCTGCATCCCTCTCACGTTCCGTCCGACGCGACGCCAATCTACGGCGTGCCAGTTGTCAGGCACGTGGGAAAGCGCAGATCCATCCTTTCGGACGGATACTCTCATGCTGCTCTCCTACCTTGGGTTGATCATTCCCGCAGCAGAAGGCGCATCTTCCCCAGCGGGGTAGACACTCCCTGCTGGGAAACAACAGTTGAACAAATATGGACGCATGCGCCCATATGTCATCCTGGTACTACGCACGAACGCGAGCGCTCGTGTCTCACCAAGTCACAAGGTCTGTCAGCCATCTTGCGACGGTAGACCAGACGGAAGTCTGCCCGCTTTCGCGTGGGATGATGTCTCAATCCCTATCCGGACCATTACAGCCCGTCATTCGCTTTCTCCGTCATCCTTCTACCCGCATCGTCAACAGCGTTCCTTGCGGGCCGCCTGCCAGCCCAACTGCACTGGCAACGATACGGGCTTACCGTGTTCCCGGCCTGCCACATGACTGACGTAGGTTCTGCCTTTCCCCCGGCGGTCCTCAGACGACGTAACCCGAATTTCAAGCGAGTTATCCGACCGCACACCGTTTTGGTTAATGCCTATCAGCAGCTTTGGCATCGTCCTACTTACGAGGTTTATCAGCAGTTCACTTCCGTTAACCGTATCAGCCAGCCTAGCGCCTCAACCCCCTTGCTGCTAGGAGTCTCCGAATACCTGTTTCACAACAGGCAGTCACCCAAACTTCGGGGGCTACATTGTCAGAGAAGCTTCACACCCCACCGTTGCCAGTGACGCATGTCCTCTTAGGCTACTGCTGGTCGTACAGCAGGTTCTCTACCTCATAGGGACTAATCCCGTGAGGTTGAACAATGACAAACCGAGCTTGCGCTCGACCTACCCTGAAATCACATACGCCAATCCGCTTTGTTAGCGGAGTTGAAGCCGCTAACTGGGCGGAACCTGACGGTAATCAGGTCAATGCAATTACGCGCAAGGGTCCGAAGACTCCTGCGCATCTACAGCTACGATTCCAAGCCAAACGGCGCTCGGTTTCGTTTGCTACACAAGGGGTGGCCCAAGGTGCCACCAATGGGACGGCTTGCGCCGTCCAGTCGATGCGACTCACGTCGCACTAAAAACCGTAGGATAGCAAAAGCCGCCCGGCGCACAGGGCTGCCGGACGGCTTTCGATTCAGCAAAAATCGTGACGCTTAGTTCTTCGACTGGTCGACGAGCTTGTTCTTCGCGATCCACGGCATCATCGCGCGCAGCTTCTCGCCGACTTGCTCGATCTGATGCTCGGACGTCAGGCGGCGGCGCGATTGCAGCGTCGGCGCACCGGCACGGTTCTCGATGATGAAGCTCTTCGCGTATTCGCCGGTCTGGATGTCCTTCAGCACGGCCTTCATCGCCTTCTTCGTCTCTTCCGTGACGATGCGCGGACCCGTCACGTATTCGCCGTATTCGGCGTTGTTCGAGATCGAGTAGTTCATGTTGGCGATGCCGCCTTCATAGATCAGGTCGACGATCAGCTTCAGTTCGTGCAGGCACTCGAAATACGCCATTTCCGGTGCGTAGCCCGCTTCCACCAGCGTTTCGAAGCCGGCCTTGATCAGGTCGACGGTGCCGCCGCACAGAACCGCTTGCTCGCCGAACAGGTCGGTTTCGGTTTCTTCACGGAAGTTCGTCTCGATGATGCCCGCACGGCCGCCGCCGTTGGCCGCCGCGTACGACAGCGCCACGTCACGCGCCGCGCCCGACTTGTCTTGCGCCACCGCGATCAGGTGCGGCACGCCGCCACCCTGGCTGTACGTGTTGCGAACGGTGTGACCCGGCGCCTTCGGCGCGATCATGATGACGTCCAGATCCGCGCGCGGAATCACCTGACCGTAGTGCACGTTGAAGCCGTGGGCGAACGCGAGCGCCGCGCCCTGCTTGGCATTGTCGTGCACTTCCTTCTTGTAGACCTCGGCGATCTGCTCGTCGGGCAGAAGCATCATGACGACATCGGCGCCCTTCACGGCTTCGGCCACTTCCTTCACCTTGAGGCCCGCGTTCTCGGCCTTGCTCCACGATGCGCCGCCCTTACGCAGACCCACCGTCACGTTCACGCCGCTGTCCTTCAGGTTCAGCGCGTGTGCATGGCCTTGCGAGCCATAACCGATGATGGTGACTTGCTTGCCCTTGATGAGGGAGAGGTCGGCGTCCTTGTCGTAGAAAACTTTCATGGTGGTTCCTTGAGTCCTGATGCGTTGAATGGTTGCGCTACGTGTGCTGCAAATGAATGGATGAGGCGCCGTTACACCTTGAGAATCCGCTCGCCCCGGCCGATGCCGGAGCTGCCCGTGCGAACCGTTTCGAGGATCGCAGTGGCGTCGAGCGCCTGAATGAACGCGTCGAGCTTGTCGGACGCGCCGGTCAGTTCCATCGTGTAGGTCTTCTCGGTCACGTCGATGATGCGGCCGCGGAAAATATCCGCCATGCGCTTCATCTCTTCACGTTCCTTTCCGACCGCCCTTACCTTGATGAGCATCAGCTCGCGCTCGATGTGGGCGCCCTCTGTCAGGTCGACCACTTTCACCACCTCGATCAGGCGGTTCAGGTGCTTCGTGATCTGTTCGATCACGTCGTCCGAGCCAATGGAAACGATGGTCAGCCGCGACAGCGAACTGTCTTCGGTCGGCGCCACCGTCAGCGTTTCGATGTTATAGCCGCGCGCCGAAAAGAGCCCGACGACACGCGATAACGCGCCCGGCTCGTTTTCCAGCAAAACGGAGATGATGTGTTTCATGGTCGTGATTCCCGAATGTGTCCAGAAGTGGCGTGTGTTCGAAAAACCCGCGCGCAGCGCATGTCCTTTGTGAAGACAGGCGCGCGCGAGCCTCGCGAGACAAAGCCGCGTTATAGATCCTCAGAGCCGAGCAGCATTTCCGTGATGCCTTTGCCTGCCTGCACCATCGGGAATACGTTTTCGGTCGGATCGGTCTGGAAGTCGAGAAATACGGTGCGATCCTTCAAACGCAGCGCTTCTTTCAGCGCCGGTTCGACGTCCGCGGTTTTTTCGACACGAATGCCGACATGGCCATACGCTTCAGCCAGCTTTACGAAGTCGGGCAGCGCGTCCATGTACGAACTGGAATAGCGCTTCTTGTACTCGATCTGCTGCCACTGGCGCACCATGCCGAGATAGCGGTTGTTCAGCGAGATGATCTTGACGGGCGTGTTGTACTGCTTGCACGTCGAGAGTTCCTGAATGCACATCTGGATGGAGCCTTCGCCGGTGATGCAGACGACTTCGTCGTCCGGAAAGGCCATCTTCACGCCCATCGCCGCCGGCAGGCCGAAGCCCATCGTGCCGAGGCCGCCCGAGTTGATCCAGCGGCGCGGCTTGTTGAACGGATAGAACTGCGCCGCCCACATCTGGTGCTGGCCGACGTCCGAGCACACGAACGCGTTGCCGTCGGTGAGCTCCCAGAGCTTCTCGACGACGTACTGCGGCTTGATGATCTCGCTCTTGCGGTCGTAGGACAGACAGTCCTTCGCGCGCCAGCCTTCGATCTCGTCCCACCATTGCTTGAGCGCCTGCGCGTCCGGGCCGTGCTCGGCGTGCTGAAGCTGCTCGAGCAGCTCCTTCAGCACTTCCTTCACGTCGCCGACGATCGGAATATCGACCTTCACGCGCTTGGAAATGGACGACGGATCGATATCGATATGGATGATCTTGCGCGGCGACGACGCGAAGTGCTTCGGATCGCCGATCACGCGGTCGTCGAAGCGCGCGCCGATCGCGATCAGCACGTCGCAGTTCTGCATCGCCATGTTGGCTTCGTACGTGCCGTGCATGCCGAGCATGCCAAGGAATTTCTTGTCGGACGCGCGATAGCCGCCGAGGCCCATCAGCGTATTGGTGACCGGATAGCCGAGCAGATCGGCGAACTGGTTCAGCTCGCGCGAGGCATCCGCGAGAATGATGCCGCCGCCCGTATAGATGTACGGACGCTTCGCCGACAAAAGCAGTTGCACCGCCTTGCGGATCTGGCCCGAATGACCCTTCGTGACCGGGTTGTACGAACGCAACGACACACTCTTGATCGGCTCGTACTTGCACGGCGCCTTCGACACGTCCTTCGGAATGTCGATCAGCACCGGGCCGGGACGGCCGGTACGCGCGATGTAGAACGCCTTCTTGACCGTCGCGGCGAGGTCGCGCACGTCCTTCACGAGGAAATTGTGCTTTACGCACGGACGCGTGATGCCGACGGTATCGCACTCCTGGAATGCGTCGAGGCCGATGGCCGCGGTGGGCACCTGGCCGCTGATGACGACGAGCGGAATCGAATCCATGTAGGCCGTGGCGATGCCGGTGACGGCATTGGTGACGCCCGGGCCCGATGTCACGAGGCACACGCCCACATTGCCCGTCGAGCGCGCGTAGGCGTCGGCGGCATGCACGGCGGCCTGTTCGTGACGCACGAGGATGTGCTGAATCTGGTCCTGCTTGTACAGCTCGTCGTAGATGTAGAGTACCGAGCCGCCGGGATAGCCCCAGATGAATTCGACGTTCTCGTCAGCGAGCGCGCGCATGAGCACGGTGCCGCCGATGGAGTCAGCTTCGTGAGGGGGTGTGGTATCCGACGTGGAGAATTCCGCGCTAGGCATGTTCATTCATCACCTTTCGAATTTTCGGCAAAAAATTGATCGGGTGCTCTCTGCCGGGCTTGTGGCTCGGGTTCAAGCGGCGCGTCTAGGTTTGACAGGCGAACTTCATGGGCTCGCCTCAAAGCAGACATTTCACTGATGATGCGAGTCAGAAAATGTAACAGCGCGGCGCGCGGCGGGTCAAGCAAAAAGTTACCGAATTCGCCGATCGCACCGACGGCGCGCCCCCAAGGGTGAAAGCGGCTTGCAAGCACAACCTGTCGAATGAACGGTCAATCGGTCGTGCGAAGGTCGGAAGTGGCAACAAAACCTCTCAATCGCTCCGGATGCGGCGAAACTTTGCTAGGATTCGCAGGTTTTCCCAGAACTCCATGATCCCTTTCGACGCAAGTTCGTTGCGCCGGGTCCCCAACGGATGGCATCAGACAAGGAACTCGCCGACTTCCTGGCGAGCGTCGAAAGACGCGCGTTCAAGCAGACCGTGTACACCGTTCGCGACGACGACGCGGCGCTCGACATCGTGCAAGACGCGATGATCAAGCTGGCGGAGAAGTACGGCGACCGCCCATCGAGCGAGCTTCCGCTTTTATTCCAGCGTATCCTTCAGAACGCGACGCACGATTATTTCCGTCGCCAGAAGGTGCGCAACACCTGGGTCAGCCTCTTCTCGTCCTTCGGCAACGCCGACGACGACGAATTCGACCCACTCGAAACCTTCGAATCCGAGGACAGCGCGGTCGGCAGCGAAAGCAGCGAGAGCCGTCTGGAGCGCGAGCAGGTATTGAATCTGATCGACGCCGAAATCCAGAAACTGCCGGCGCGTCAACGGGAAGCGTTTCTCATGCGTTACTGGGAAGACATGGATGTCGCTGAGACGGCCGCCGCGATGGGGTGCTCCGAGGGCAGCGTGAAGACACATTGCTCACGCGCTACGCACGCTCTCGCACAAGCCCTGAAAGCCAAAGGGATCACGCTATGAGTTCCGCTCTTGAAACGAAGGAAAACGAGTTCGCGCTGAAGGTCGTGCGCGCGCTGGACGAGAACACGTCGAATATTCCGGCTGCCGCCGTCGACCGGCTGCGCGAGGCGCGCCGTGCCGCGATCGCGCGCAAGAAGCCGGAGAAAGTGGCCGTGGCGATGGCCGCGCCCGCGTTCGCGCCGGCTCTAGCAGGCGCGGGCGCCACGCTCACGACGGGCGGCACCGACGACGATCATCGTCCGAAGGGACTGCTCGCACGCCTTGGCGGGCTGGGCCTCGCCTGGCCGCTCGCGGCGCTCGTCATCGGGCTGGCGGGCATCGCGTATTGGGAAGATCAGCAGCGTAAGGCGGAACTCGCCGATATCGACGCGGCCATGATGAGCGACAGCCTGCCGATCGACGCCTATCTGGATCACGGGTTCAACGCGTATCTGACGCGCAATCATTAAGCACTGAGTACAGCGGGGGAATTTTCGGGTGAGTTACAAGCGCGGTCTCGCGATTGTCTTCGGTTGCGCGATTGCGGGCCTGGTTGCCTTCGCCGCGACCTATCCGCGCTTTTATTCCCCCGCCGCCGTCCCGCCTTCATCCGCCGCGGCGCCGAGCGGCGGCTCCGGCACGACGGCCGATTCGAACGCCTCGACGCTGTCCGCGCTGGCGTCCACCGGCCCGCTCTCCTGGAGCCGCCTCACCGAAGCGCAGCATGCGGCGCTCGCACCCTTCGCGTCGCAATGGGATTCGTTCTCCGACGAGCGCAAGCAGAAGTGGCTGAAGATCGCGTCACGATTTCATCGGATGTCGCCCGAGGCTCAGAAGCATCTGCATCAGCGCATGGAGGAATGGGTGCGCCTCACGCCCGACCAGCGCAAGGTCGCGCGCGAGAACTATCAGGTTTCCAAATCGGTGCCGCCGGACAAGCGCGAAAAGGCGTGGGACGCCTATCAGAAGCTCTCCGAAGAGCAGAAGAAGAAACTGGCCGCGAGCGAGCACGTGCGCCGGCCGACGATCGTCTCCGCGCCGCCTACGGGCAAGACCGAAGTGAAGGACATCAATCGCCTCGTCACGGCGCGCGAGCAAGGGCACGCTCCCGGACATGCGGAAGGCGGATCGGGTGCGGCAGCCGCGCCGTCGGCGCCCATCTCCGGCGTGCCGACCCAACCCGCTATTCCGAACGCCGCGAGCATCGTCCCGGCCACACCGATTCCGGTATCGCCGCAACAGGCGCCTTCGATGTACAACGGCTCGTGAGCGCTCAGCCCGCAGTCGTCACCGTCGACCCGATGCGCGCGCCCACGCTGCGCCGCCGCCTCGCGACGATGCTCTACGAAAGCGTGATCCTCTTCGGCGTGGTGTTCCTCGCCGGCTATCTTTTCAGCACGCTCACGCAGCAACGCAACGGCCTCACGCATCACAACTGGCTGATGTCGTGGATCGGCATCGTGCTCGCGGCCTACTTCGTGTATTTCTGGACGCACGGCGGCCAGACCCTGCCGATGAAAACCTGGCGCGTCAAGGTCGTCGATGCGCAGGGCCAGCCCGTCGGACCCGCGCGCGCGTTCGCGCGCTACGTGCTCGCGTGGCTGTGGTTCCTGCCGCCGCTCG
>Ga0207426_1001503_pt1 | contig 19089 bp, 16 predicted proteins | sample AraplaMF_Cvi_mMS_FD_184265 | JGI IMG/M metagenome (GOLD analysis project Ga0207426, IMG submission 184265) | Arabidopsis root microbial communities from the University of North Carolina, USA - plate scrape MF_Cvi_mMS (SPAdes) (version 2) | ecosystem: Host-associated > Plants > Roots > Endosphere... | reverse complement strand
ATACCGAACAGCGTGTGCCAGACGACGTCCCCGGCACCGCCTTCGGCGAAGATGAGCAGTCCGGCCACCGCGCCCCCGTAACCGGCCGGAATCGCGGAGAGCCCGGCGTATCCGGCCCGCACATTGCGCCAGGTGTGCCAGAGGATCCATCCTGCCGTCGCGGCGAAGCCGGAGTAGAAGATCGCATGCCAGGGGGTGAAGAAGTTCTCCTGCTGCAAGTTGAGGTTCCGATGTGCGAACCCGTCGACGAAGAGCCCGGTCAGCAGCCACATGCCGAAGCCCACCGTCCCGAGATCGGTCCGGTACGTGGCACGCGGCCGCTCCCGCTTCAGCCCGGAGAGCCAACGACGGTCTCCGTGCACCCTCGGGCCTCGTCGTGGGCCGTTGTGTCGGGATGCCGGCGGGGCCGCGGCCCCGCCGTGCCGGCCATGAATGGTCATGGGATGTCCTTAGGGCTCCTGTGGGATGCGTCTGACGAGACCTCAGTCGATCAGTGCCATGTGATTCCACTGGCGCGACGTCCGTGAAGCGCTCATGAAGTCGTCATGGCCCGCCGACGCTGCTGCACCCGCTCCCGATGACGGGCCGCCGCGGCGTCACGCCTCACCCGGGCTTCACGTCTGCCACCGCGGGGACCACATCCCGCTGCGCTTGGCTGACGGCCCGGCCGACAACGGTTCGTCCCCCTCCGGAGAATCCCTCGCGCTCAACGAACACGAGTGGTTCCGGGAGATCCGACGGGACGGGTGGGAGGCGTGGGGCGGCGAGCCCGTCGTGCTGAACGCGGTCCTGCAGCGCATCAAGAACGCCACCGGCGAGCGGGAGAACCCCGAGTGGCTCGACACCATGATCGCGCCCGGTGCCGGCAACTGGGTCACGGAACGGAGCGCCGCCGGGCGGCGGGCGAGGCGCGGAGCCGACACCGCGCACGCCCGGCACGACACCTCCGCAGTACGCAGTCGCTCACTCGGGGCCTCGCTCTCCTACCCGCCGGCCGCCTACCCGGAGCACGGGGAGTCGGCACCGGAGAAGGGCCCCGGCTTCATCGAGAATCTGCCGCCGATGACCCGGCGGCTCTCGCCGCACGGTATGGCGCCCCTGCCGAGGACACCGAGCGGCGGGCAGGGGGCACTGCCCGCCGCTGCAGGAGCGGGACGCGGCGGTGCGGTCCTGGTGCGAACGAAAGCTGCAAGTCACCACCGGGCGGGCCATGCCCGATGAGCGATCCCGGCGCCGCCGGCGGGGACACCTGTCCCCGCCGGGCCGGGGCCACCGGGCCGAAGGGGTTCAAGAAGACCCAGGGCTCTCACTCATGGCCGGACCGGGCGCGCGACCAGCCGGTAGCCGACGTTGCGGACCGTGCCGATGAAGCGTGGCTGCACGGCATCGTCGCCCAACTCCCGGCGGATCGTGCGGACATGGACGTCCACCACTCGCTCGTCCCCGAAGAAGTCGTACCCCCAGACGCGCTCCAGCAGTTGGCGGCGGGTGTAGACATGGCCGGGCGCCTGCGCGAGAGCCCGCAGGATGTCGAAGTCGAGCGCGGTGAGTTCGACGTGGCGGTCGCCGTCGACGACCACCATGCGGCGGTCCGGGTCGACGAGCAGCCCGTCGAAGCGCAGCGTGCCCCCGTCCGCCTCCGCCGCCGCGTCGTGGGCGGTGGCGCGGCGCAGGATCGCGCGTGCTCTCAGGGCGAGTTCCCGCGCGCTGAACGGCTTGGTGACGTAGTCGTCGCCGCCCGCGGTGAAGCCGACGACACGGTCGATCTCCTCGACGCGGGCGGTCAGCAGGATGACCGGGACGTCACTCGTCTCCCGGAGCATGCGCAGCACGTCGAAACCGTCGAGCCCGGGGAGCATGACGTCCAGGACCACCAGATCCGGTTTGTCGTCCAGCGCGGCACGCAGCCCGCTGGGGCCGTCCGCGGCCTCGGTCACCGTGAATCCGTCGGCTTCGAGGTAGCCGCGGACCACCATCCGGATCTTGGCTTCGTCATCCACGACGAGTACCCGTTGCGGCGCCATGGCCGTCACTATGCCACGCTGGGCGTGGCCCGCCCGGCCGGCTCTGTTCTGGGAATTGCTGTGGTCACAGCCCCTATCGAAGCAGTCGAATACCAAGCCGGTACGTCGAGGGGTGTGAAGCTCGTATGAAACGGCCGCTGCCACCGCGGGCGCACCGCCGGAAGGCGTCCGGACGATCGGCGGCCCTGCGGATCGGCGGGTCGCCTCGCTACCGGGTCGGTCCGGGCAGCCGGACGCGGAACACCGCTCCCTTGCCCGGGCCAACAGAGCGGGCGGTGATCTCGCCACCGTGGGCATGGACGATGCCGCGGGCGATGGTCAGCCCGATGCCACTGCCGGCCGCCGGTGCCGGCCGGTCGGCGCGTTCGACCCGCTCGAAGCGGTGGAAGATGCGCTCCAGATCTTCCTCGGCGATGCCCACGCCGGTATCGACGACGGTGATCACCGCTCCGGCACCCGCCCGCGCCACCGTGATCTCGACCCGGCCGCCCGGTTCGGTGGCGGCGAGCGCGTTGCCCAGCAGATTGGTGACCACCTGCGCGAGGCGTTCTTCGTCGGCCTCGGCCCGGACCGGTACCGGCACCCGGACCTGGAGCTCGACGCCCTGGTCGGCGAACTGCGGACGCAGCCGCTCCGCTGCCCGCAGCGCCATGGCGCCGAGATCCAGCTCGGCGCGTTCGAGGCGGAAGGCTCCTTCCTCGACCCGGGAGAGGCTGGAGAGATCCCCGGTGAGCCGCTGGAGGCGGGCGATGTCGTCTGTCAGAGAGGCGAAGAGCTCGTTCGTCGGTGGGAAGACACCATCGACGAGGCCGTCGAGCTGCCCGCGCAGGGTGGTGAGCGGGGTACGCATCTCGTGCGCGACCTCGGAGACGAGCCGTGCCCTCCGCCGTTCCACATCCGCCAGTTCCGCGGAGAGCCGGTTGACGCCGGACACCAGCCGACGCAGCTCCGGCTCGCTGGGCAGCGGCATCTGCTCGCCGTAGTGCCCGGCCGCCATGTGACGGGTAGCGGCACGGATCCGGTCCAGCGAACGCAGCAGCAGCCGGGAGAGCACCGCCGCGGCCACCACGGCGACGGCGAGACCCAGCAGCAACGCGATGGTCAGCACCTCGTTGAATGCTCGCTCGATCTCGTGGGAGGGCACCAGGCCCGTCCGCTGGTCCCCCTCGGGCTCGAAGCCGGCCGGCACCAGAAGAGGCGCCACCGCGAGCATGACGACGACCGAGATCAGTGCGGCCGCCAGATGGGAGAGGAAAAGCCGCTTGCGCAGGCTTACCCGGCACCACCACGGACCGCCCGACGACCGCATCACCGCTGGGCCTCCTTTCTCGCTCCCCCACCGCACCGGTCTCGTGGTGGCAATCCTGCCTGTCGCGCCGGCTGGGTGCGCTCCTCCGGAGCCGGTCATCGTGCGGCCGCGCGAAAGCCCGGCCGGGCGACGAAGGCCGCGCACAGCAGCCCCGCGCTCGACACCAAGTGCACGGTCAACGCCATGATGTTCGGAGCGGCGGTGCCCGCAGCAGCGACCCCGCTCCACATCGCCGCCACATAGCCGAGCACCGCCGCCAGCATCGTCCGCCACAGCTGCACGGTACGAGCAGCCGGGCCGGCGAACAGCCCCAACACGATCACCGCGAAGGCCGCCACCGAGACCAGCGACTCCCGCGCCATGTGGTACGGCACGTGCCGGCTTCCGTCGTCGAGCCCTGGGATCAGATACGCGGGATCGGCGATATGCCCCACGGTCTGGAAAAGACTGATCGCGCCGGCCGTCAGTCCCAGTAGTCCCAGACGGCGGGCCAGCCGCATACGGGCGTCCACCCGGGCGTCGCGGTAGCGGGTCGGGCGGATCGTAGCGATCATGCTTGCCTCGGTTTCTCGTCGCGCCGGGCGAGATGTCGCACGGATGGAGCGGGTCCCGTCACCCAGTGAAGAGCGTGCCCGCGAAGCGGATGCGTGGGCGCGCATGAAGAGGGTGTGAAGACGCACCGCACCGCCGGTGGTGTCGAGGGCCAGGACATGGCATCCCTGCGGGAGCGCCGGCGCCCGAGGAATCACACCTGCCATATGAGCCGCTGACGGCGAAAGCTGCCGCAGCACCGGGTGCTGCGGCAGCAGGTCACCCGCCCTTCCCAGGACGTCCCGGCCGGGGCGGCGTCATCGGCCGGGATGCGCGGCGGCGAGCAGCTCCGCAGCTCCTCGTCGGCCGCTCTCGATCGCGCCGTCGATGAAGCCAGGCCAGCGCCGGGCGGTGGCCGCCCCGGCGAAGTGGACGCGGCCTTCGGGCTTGGCCAGATCCTTTTCGTAGATGCTGATTTGACCGGCGCGGAAGGTGGTCCAGGTACCGCGGGACCACTTGTCGTCGACCCATGCGTGGGTCCTGACCGCGACCACTTCGGCGTCGGGTGCGAATTCGCGCACCGCCCGCTGGACGTCGGCGGTGTCCTCGCCGTCGACCCGGTCGTGTTCGGGGGCGAAACAGACGAGCACCACTCCGTCGGGTGTGGTGCCCATCGCCCCGACGTAGTCGAAGGCGGTGTTCCACCCGAAGCCGCTCAGGTCCTCGGGCACCTCGCGGGCGAGTGCCCACACCTTCTGCCCCTGTCCGGCGTGGTTCTCGGCCGAGATGGCGAACTTGGCTTCGGAGAGCGCCGGTGTGAAGGCGATCTGGCGCTGCACGCCGATGGGCACCGTGACCAGGACGCGCCCAGCGGTGATCGCGCCTCCGGCGTACCGGACCAGTACGCCGTCAGCCTGCTGACGCACTTCGGCCACCGGCGCGGACAGCCGCAGGTGTGCGCCGTGGGCCCGGGCGTCCGCGGCGATGGCATCGACAAGCCTCGTGGTACCGCCGACGAAGGTGTGGCCGAGCAGGCTCGCCTGGAACATGCCCCATATCGAGTGGTCCATCGCGGCGATCCAGCGCAGGATGTCCAGCGCCGACCCCTCATCCGGCCGGGCGCTACCGCACCCGGAGAACCAGGACACGACGAGCTCACGGACGGTGCCGGTGAATCCCGTCCGGTCGGCCCACTCCTCGATGGAGACATCGAGGTCGGCCAGTCCCTGCTCGGACAGCGGCCGGGAGAGGTCCAGCCGGGTGCTGGCCTCGATCAGCCGACGCATGGCCTGTTCGAGCCGGCCGAGCTCCGCAGGCGGGACGGGGAGCAGCGAATCCACCAGCTTTCCGCCGTCGGACCACGTCATGCGGGCCGGCAGCTCGCATTCCGTGGTCGTGAGGGCATAGCGGGCCAGCTCCTCGAAGACAAAGGTCTGTTGCGGGACCACCCAGGTTCCGCCCATCTCCAGCCCGTAGCCGGGAAAGCCGTCCGGCAGGTACCAGGTCCGCCCGCCGATGCGGTCGCGGGCTTCCAGGAGGAGCACCCGCTCCCCGGCTTCGGCAAGGTCACGTGCTGCGATGAGGCCGGAGAAACCGGCGCCGATGACAACAGCGTCGTAGCGATCCACGGGATGTGTTACCTCTCGTTGTGCGATGGGATCCGGGAATGTTTCCGGGGTCCGGGCGTGGGCGTCAGCCGCGAGCCTGCCGGGGCTCCGGCATCGGGTAGGCGGCGGCCGGGAAGCCCGGATCCGGCCTCGGCCGCCGGGACAGTGCGGTCAGGGTGAGGTAGGCCGCAGCGGTGACCGCGCCGGACAGCAGGAAGCTGAAGTCGACACCGCCGGTCAGGCGCAGGAGCGGCCCCTGGTAAAAGGTGGTGTCGACCGCGAGCAGGCCGATGAGCGCCCCGGCCGTCCACGCGGCGGTGGCAGCGGGGTTCCAGCCGCCGGTGAACCAGTAAATGCCGCCCCGGGACCGGCGGTTGTACACCTGGAGGGCGTCGGCGTCGTAGCGGCCTCGGCAGCGCAGGAAGCCGATCAAAGTGATCACAGCCCATGGAGTGCCGACCGAGGTGAGCATCAGGACGAAGGCGGTGACGAAGTCCAGCGCGTTCCAGGCGAAGTGGCCCACGAACACCAGGACGGTTCCGGTCACACCGACGGCAACCGTGGCCTGGAGACGACTGAGCCGAGGCACGATGGCGTCGAGGTCGAGGCCCATGCTGTAGAGGAGAAGGCCACCGTTGCCGATGCTGCCGAACACGCCGGTGAGTGCGAGCGGGAGCAGGAACCACGTCGGCGCCGCTGCGACCAGCGCGCCGATGAAGTCATCGCCGGCACCGGCCGCCACCGCGGTGAAGGTGCCGAAGAGTTGCGGGATCAGCAGGCCGAGCACCAGCCCCAGGCTGGTGGCGCCCAGGACGCGGGCATTGGAGTGGCGGGCCGGTGAGAGGTAGCGGGTGTAGTCGCCCAGGATGGTGATGAAGGCGACCGGTCCGCTGATGCCGGCGGCGACCACCGCCAGCAGCCAGGTGGTCCAGAAGTCGCCGAGCAGATAGTCGCCGCCCGAGCCGCTTGCCCACACGGCACCGAGGTCACCGGAGTAGGCCCAGAGGCCCAGCACCAGCAACACGGTCATGGAACAAGTAAGCCACCGCCCCAAACGGACGAGTACTTTGAAGCCGTAGACGGCCGCGACCACCGTGCATCCGGCGATCACCGCGTAGGTGGCTCCGTGCGCCGGTCCGCCGGCAGGAAGGCCGGCCAAGCGGTGGAGCGAGGCTACGACCGCGTCGCCGCCGGTCCACAGCGTCAGTGCGGTGTAGCCGAGCGAGAGCAGCAGACCGATACCCGAACCGAGCAACCGGCCGCGCACCCCGAAGTGAGCGCCGCTGCTGGTGGAGAGGTTGGTGCGGGTTCGCATCGAGATCAGCGCGAGCGGGGCCACCAACGCGGTGCCGATGAGCGTGCCGACCACGATCGAGGCAACGCTGGGCCAGAACCCCAGGCCGAAGGAGACCGGGAGCCAGCCAAAGATGATCACGCCGAAGCAGAGGTTGGTACCGACCAGGACGTTCACCACATCGCGCGGCCGCCCGGACTGTTCCCGCTCGGGGATCGCATCGACCCCGTGCGTCTCGACGCGGATGGTCCCAGCGGATGGAGCCTCGTACATCATGGGTAACCTCCAGGAGGCGCACGGAACTGTCGTTCCGCTTGTCAGGGGGTAAGCGTCGAACGCTTCCCGCTCGCAGGGGATACGGCGATCGTCCGAAGAGCGCGAGACCCGTTGTACGAGTGCACACCCCCAGGTCAGCCGACCGGTCCGGGAGGAGCGCCGGAACTCCGGTCGTCCGCTTCACCCGCACCCAGGGGTCGGGGTTGCGCTCAGAACAGGTCGAGCGCCCGGACCGCGAGGTAGAGATCGACGCGGTCGACGGTGCGCGCCAGCCTCAACCCCGTCATCTCCTCCACGCGGTGCATCCGGTGACGAAGCGTATTGATATGCACATGTAGATCTTGGGCGGTCTCCTGCCACCGGCCACCGGACTCCAGGAACGCCGCCAGCGACGACACCAGCTCGCTGCCGTGCCGGGCGTCGTGATCGAGCACCGGCCCCAGCAGAGCCCGGCAGGTAGCGGTGACCAGGGCGGGGTCCTGTGCGGTGAACAGGGACACCGGGCTGTTGAGTTGGTCATGGGTCATCCACCCGGCCGTACTGCGGGCGGCCACGGCGTCAGCGGCGTACGCCGCCTGCATCAGGCTGGCCCGCAGTTCCGTGACCGAGCCGGGCCGCCCGACACCCAGGCAGAGGCCGCCGCCGAGGGACGCGTACCAGCTCTCCGCCTGTGGCCGCACCTCACCCCGGATCCGGCAGACCGCGACCACCTCGCCTCCCCTGGGCACCGCCACACCGTCGGCGCCGAGGACGCCGTTGAGCCGGGCCGACACCTCCGCCGTCTCTCCGCCCCGCACCACCACGCCGACGAGCGGCCCCTCCGGCGGCAAGCCGAGCGAGGTGAGCCGGGTCGCCGTGCTGGGTGCGTACGAAGCGCCCGCATAGGCCCAGTCGATCAGCTCGGTGGCGTAGCGGAGCTCGGTGGCGCGCACTGCCCGCAGCCGCTCGACTTCCAAGGCGATGAAGGGCATCGCCTGCGTCACCGCGGTGCGCTGCTCCACGTCCAGCTCCCCCAGCGTGCGCGGCAGCAACAGCTCGGCGTCCGCGAGGCCCTCCCCGATCAACGGCACCGCGTGCGCGTCGGCGAGGGCTTCGCCCGCAGTCACCACACCCTGCGAGCGCACCGCGACCGGCAGTCCGAGCTCCTGGGCGAGCACCCCCAGTACGGCGTCCACGCCCCTGCGGGTGCGCAGCGCGGCGACGATACGGTCGTGCTGGGCGAGGTGACGGCGGAGCGGGCCTTCCCACTCGGCCCGTTTCGCGGCGATGAACACCTCGGTGATCTCGATGAACGGCACCTCGACGGGGACGACGAAACAGGCGAGCCGGTGCCGCTCCGCAGCCGCGACCAGGCCGTCCGGGACCTCCGGGCAGTCCGGGAGCAGACCGTAGCCCACGGCAGCGGTACCGGCTTCGGCGAGCCTGCGCACGAAGTCGGCCGGGGTGATCCCGGCGGCGCGCCACGCACCAGCGGTGAGGACCACCTCACCACCGCGCAAAAAGGGGCCGGGATCCTGGACCTCGATCGTCTGCACCCAACGGATCGGGCGATCGAGGTCAGCGGCCACCCGCAGGTCCACGGCGAGACCCGGGGTGCCGACGAGGTCGCGCACGCGCACGCCTCACCACCTCGCTTCGCCGGGAACCACCTGCGCCCTTTCCGACCGGAGCCCCAGCATCGTTGATTGACCCATGTATCCGCGGTCGAGCCGCAGGCCGGCTCCGCGGCCCGACAGGTGCGGCGATCCGCACCGGGGCGCTTGATCCGCACTGCCGGCCATGCCCTCACCGGGGGCGCCGCACGCGTCTGGACGGCAGATCCGAGAGCAAGATCGAATTTGACGTCCACGGATGCGAATTCTACCATCCGTTAAGTAAAAATGAGAAGGTCGGGCGCACACACCAGGCAGCGCCCCGAACACCGCCGGCGGAAGGGACGCAACACGTGCCACGACTGCCGATGCGGTCTTCCACCGAGTGGCGTGAGCGGGCCGCTCGCGCGGCGCATGCCGTACGGCCTGTGGTCCGAACCGCCCGCACGCGGCTGCTCGGCCTGCGCCTCACCCCGCTCTACGTCGCCCTCGTGGCGCTCCTCACCACGCTCGTCCGCACCTTCCCGCCGCACCTGCGGGACGAGCTCGTCCTTCACAACTCGACCGACATCGCGAATCTCTCCTCAGGACAGCTGTATCCGCTCCTGACCAGCGCTCTCCTCGTCGACGGTGATATCGCGCTCGGCACGGTCCTGCTCCTGACGATCCTCGGCACCGCCGAGGCGCAGTGGGGTTGGCGTCGGGCCGCGGTGACCTACCTGGCCGGGCACGTGGCCACCACCTTGATCGTCTTCGCGCTTCTGCTGCTCGGTCCCTTCCACCATGCGGTCGAGAGGATCGTCGCGACGCCCGATGTCGGCGTCAGCTACGGGGTCGTCGCCGTCCTCGGCGCCCTGCTGGCCACCTGTCCGCTCCCTCGACGAGCCGGCATCGCCGCCGCCGTCGGCGCCATGTTCTCCGCCGTGTTCCTGGCAGCTCCCACCTTCACCGACCTCGGGCACCTCGTGGCCCTCACCACCGGTCTCGCGATGGGTCGCACGGTCGGCGGACGTACTCGACGGCGAACGGCAAGACCGCGCCCTCCGCTTCGATCCGCCCGGCTCGACGACTCGCCGTCCTCCCCCACCGGCTGACGCCACTCCTCCCCGCGTCGCCCACGCACCGACCCGCGGTGTGCGCCGCCGCTCCCAGGGCAGCTACGCGTCCGCGCTCAGCTGCATGGCGCTGCCCGGCCGGACACCCAGCGCGGCGCGCGCCGCCTCGAGGACCGCTCCGCGCAGTTCGTCGTCCGGCGTATCAGGAAACGCGACGACGCAGCTGCGGATGGCGGCGATCGCGGCGACCGCCCGCGTTCGCGCGGCGAACTCGGCGCCGGGCCCCGCGAGCCACTCGTGGAACGTGGCATTGGCCTGCTTGCTGCGGACCGCGATGGCAGGGTGCGCGAGGGCGGCGCGGTCACCGATGAAGACCGTCATCACGGCCCGGTGCTCCAGGTACAGATTCAGCAGCTCCGCGAGCAGGCCGCGCCGGGCCGCCGGCGTGGCGGGCTGCCGTCCGATGCTCTCGGCCAGGCGCTCCAGACGGTCGAGGGCAGGGGCAGCGAGAGCTTCGAGCAGATCGTCCTTGGAGCGGAAGTAGTAGTACAGGGCCGGCTTGGTGAAGCCCATCTCGTTGGCGATGTCCTGCAGGCTGGTCGCCCCGAAACCTCGCTCGGCGAACAGCCGCAGCGCCGTCTGCTCGATCTGCTCCCTCGTTTTCCCACGGGGCCCGGTCATCGGACGGCTGCACTCCTTGCCTCTTGCGGACAGCTGACCAAATTCTACCTACCGGACAGCAAGATCAACCTAGAACCCTGCTCGACCCGTGCCGGGGCACGCAGGCGCTGCCACCGGTTCGCCCTCAGCACGAAACCTGCCGGGCCCTGAACCGGACCGACGGCCGAACGCTCAAGCTGATGGATCGATGCCGCCTGCGCCACCGCCACTCTCGACGCGTCAACTCCCACCGCGCCCACCGCCACGCCCCGGCACGGGGCCAACTCCGTGCCGCGTTGCGCTGACCTGGGCTAACGCTCCCTCCTTACGTCCCCGATGCACGCCAGGGGGCGGCAGCGGGCCTCAGCAGCGAGAGCAGGGTTGCACCGCGGAACGTCCCACTACTGAGCCGGCCCCAGGCGCCCGGCCCGCACGGTCTTGGCGGAGGGGCCGGCCCCGAGGCGGCCTACGAGCGCGGTCCAGGAGCGCACCTCGCCGCCGAGGTGCGCTGCTCCGACCACCAGCAGTCCAAGTCGCGGCGCAGTCGTCCACGTGCTGGTGGACGGGGCTCTTCCCGGCGCGCGTCGCCGCCCTCACCCGACCTCACGGATGCCCAGGTCGGCCGATGAGAGCCGACCCGGGCATCGGGCTCTCAGACCAGGTCGAACCGATCGAGGTTCATCACCTTGTCCCACGCGGCCACGAAGTCGCGCACGAACTTCTCTCCCGCATCCCTGGACGCGTAGACCTCCGAGACGGCGCGGAGCTGGGAGTGCGAACCAAAGATGAGGTCGACGGCGGTGGCGGTCCACTTGAGCTCGCCCGTGGCGCGATCCCGGCCTTCGAAGACGTTCTCAGCCGAGGCTGACGCCTTCCACTCCGTTCCCATGTCCAGCAGGTTGGCGAAGAAGTCGTTGGTCAGGGTCTCCGGCCGGTGGGTGAAGACGCCATGCGGGCATCCCGCGAAGCCGGCGTCCAGGGCGCGCATACCGCCGAGCAGAACCGTCATCTCCGGAGCGGTCAGCGTCAACAGGCTGGCGCGGTCCAGCAGGAGCGTCTCCGGTGACAGCTTCTCTCCCGACCGGAGGTAGTTGCGAAACCCGTCTGCCCTGGGTTCGAGCACGGCGAACGACTCCACATCGGTCTGCTCCTGCGAGGCGTCCGTTCGCCCCGGTGCGAACGGGACGGTGACGTCGTGCCCGGCATTCTTCGCTGCCTGCTCGACGGCCGCGCATCCGCCCAGGACGATCAGGTCGGCGAGGGACACCTTCCTTCCGTCGCTCTGTGAACCGTTGAAGTCCTGCCGGATCTGCTCGAGGGTCTGCAACACCTCGGCCACCTCGGGCAGATCGTTGACCTCCCAGTCCCTTTGCGGCGCCAGGCGGATTCGTGCCCCGTTGGCCCCGCCACGCTTGTCGGTGCCACGGAAGCTTGCCGCCGACGCCCAAGCAGTGGTGACGAGCTGGGAGATGGACAGGCCCGAGGCGAGGATCCTGCCCTTGAGGGCAGCGACGTCCGCGTCCCCGACCAGCTCGTGATCCACGTCGGGGACGGGGTCCTGCCACAGTTGCGGCTCGGCGATCCACGGGCCGAGGTAGCGCGACAGCGGTCCCATGTCGCGGTGCAGCAGCTTGTACCACGCCTTGGCGAACGCCACCGCGAGCTTGTCCGGGTTCTCATGGAAGCTCTTCGTGATCGGTGCGTAGATCGGATCCATCTTCAGTGCGAGGTCCGTCGTCAGCATCATGGGAGCGTGCCTCTTCGACGGATCATGAGCATCGGGCACAGTGCCCTGGGCCGAGGGATCCGTGGGAGTCCACTGCTTCGCACCGGCCGGGCTCGTCGTCAGCTCCCAGTCGTAACCGAACAGGTTGTCCAGATACCCGTTGTCCCACGTCGTCGGCTTCGAGGTCCATGCACCCTCGAGGCCGCTGGTGAGCGCGTCGGCGCCCTTGCCGCTGCCGTGGGTGTTCCGCCAGCCGAGGCCCTGCTGCTCGATGGGTCCCGCCTCGGGTTCCGGGCCGATGTACGAGGGATCGACCGCGCCATGGCACTTCCCGAACGTGTGGCCGCCGACGATGAGCGCAACCGTCTCCTCGTCGTTCATCGCCATCCGTCCGAAAGTCTCGCGGACGTCCCTGGCCGCAGCCATGGGATCCGGGTTGCCGTTGGGCCCCTCCGGGTTGACGTAGATCAGTCCCATCTGCACGGCACCGAACGGAGCGGCGAGTTCCCTGTCGCCGCTGTAGCGCTCATCTCCGAGCCAGGTGTCTTCGGGCCCCCAGAAGATTTCCTCGGGTTCCCAGATGTCCTCTCGCCCGAAGCCGAACCCGAAGGTCTTGAACCCCATGGATTCCATGGCGCAGTTGCCGGCGAACACCAGAAGATCGGCCCAGGAGATTTTCCGGCCGTACTTCTGCTTGACCGGCCAGAGCAATCGGCGGGCCTTGTCGAGGCTCGCGTTGTCCGGCCAACTGTTGAGGGGGGCGAAGCGCTGGGCGCCGGCACCGCCACCGCCCCGGCCATCGGCGGTGCGGTACGTTCCCGCTGCATGCCAACTCATCCGGATGAACAGCGGCCCGTAGTGACCGTAGTCGGCAGGCCACCATTCCTGAGATGTCGTCATCACCTCAAGGACGTCCTGCTTCAGCGCGTCGAGGTCGAGGGTGGCGAACTCTTCCGCGTAGGTGAAGTCTTCGTCCATCGGATTGGACCGGGAGGAGTGCTGGTGGAGAATCTGAAGGTCCAGCTGATTCGGCCACCAGTCCCGGTTCGACCGGGGTCGAGTCGACGTGGGGGCCGGGGACGGGATTACTGGGTTCTCGCTTTCGCTGCCGGACACGTCCGTCCTTCTTCCTGTCTCGGTGCTTCTGCTGGCTGGTTCTCTTGCCGTCGGTTGCTCCATTGGTGTCGAGCACTGCGACCCGCGCTCATAGCGCACCCACGGCGCCCGCCGGCTGATGACGCCTGACCAGACCGCGGCAGTCAACGCGGGCTGACGACCAGCGAGAACTTCCCTCGTGCACGACGTCGATGATCGGGCCTGGGTCGGCGTCCGTATGGTCGCGCACCGTGGACCGCACTGCCACGAGAACACGCAGAGCACCACCGCGTAAGACTCGAAGCCCAGAGACGACCCGGTCGCCCTGGCGGCACCGCCGCGGCGAACATGGCATGGCCTGCTCAAACGGCCTGCGCGAGCCGAACTCTTCCCCCGTCGTCATGGCCGTGGACCCTCACACCCAGGTCCTCGACCTCACGGACACCCGCACAACCCGGGTATGCCGTTTCCTTCGGATCATCTGATCCTTGGTCCGATGGAAGGACCGCACCGGCTCGCCCTGTACGGGTCGCCTGCGGAGTTCGGCTCGTTAAAGGGAACCCACCACCGTCCGCGGGAGGTGGGCGACCGAAGGCACGCGGGAACAGATCTTCACCGCGCTCCTGGCCCAGCGGGCCGCCGAAGGCCGACCTCGACTGTGCGCCGGCTCCGGTCGAGGCGTGCCCCCCTCTCTCTCTCGGGCGGACACGGTCCGAGATTCCCATGCACGGGGGTGAGGGCCGAGGCCGCATGGTCAGTCAGCCGTATTCGTCTCCGGCAGCCGGTCTCGCACGGCCCCTGGGCGCACTCGTGCACCGGTGCGTCCCCCACTCGGCGCACCCACCGGCCGCGCCGAGACTTCGTGGCCGCCTTCGCTGCCCAGTCGGACGCCAAGGGCACCTTGGTCACCGGTTCGCCCCCACGGTTCCTGAGCGGACCCCGCGGACAGCTCCAGCCGCTGGCCGAACTCGGACCCGAGTGGACGGTGTGACTGGCAACCCTGCTGCGCCCCAGGTCGCTGACCGACATGCTCCCGAGCGCCATAGGTCGGGTCGGGTACACGATCGATGCACGCCCGGCATCACCGCGTGTGGAACCGGCCGTCGGCCGAGGCCCGGCTGACGTCATCCGGGCCTCCCCAACCACCCGAGCCGCTGCACCTCGTCGTGCACAGAGCCCCGCCGGCTCACGTGCGGACCGGCGGAGCCTGATCGGGGCCGCGCTGTTGAGGCGTCAGCTGTCCGTGCCGTCACCGGGAACAGCGTCGGCGGGGGCGGTGTGCCAGTTGGTGACGATGGGCCTGTCGACGGTGACGGAGCCCGTGGAGACGCTCGCCGGGTTCGGGTCGGACGAGCCGATGGCCGCGATGAGGAACGTGAACTCGACGCCGCCGTCGCTGTTGGTGGTCTTGGGGTTGATGCCGGCGTAGGCGGTCTTCGAGCCGCTGAGCGTGATCGCCGGGCCGACCGCCTGCTCGGCGGGGTGCGCCTCGATGCCCTTGGAGCCGAAGGAGATCGAGGGCAGCCCGCTGGGAATGGTGCAGGTGATGCCGGGCTTGGCGCGGGCGGACAGCAGGAGGTAGCCGCCCGCCTGCGTCTCGGAACGCGCCGAGAACTTCAGATCGTCGGCCCCGCAGGCCTGCCCGTAGCCCTTCTTGTCGCCGGACTGGCCCGGCTTCGAGCCCGACGAGGACGAACCGTCCTTCGCCGACGTGCCCCCGTTAGCAGCCGAACCGGCCTCCTTGCCGCTGCCGGAGCCCTCCTGGGGTGCACCGCTCGACGACTCTGTGGTGGCCTTGGCGGACGCCGCAGAGCCGTCGGCCGCGGCCGACCCGCTACCACCGTTCGTGCCACAGGCGGTGACGGTCGCCGCGAGCGCTACACCGGCAGCCGCGGTGAGCGCGGCACGTCGTATGCGGGCGGTGTAGGTGCGGTTCACGGATACTCCTCGTTGCGTTCAGGGAGAGAGGGACCAGGTTGAAGACTCTTCGGGGCCCCTAGTCGGTGATCACTATTCTTACTCATGCCGCTGCCGACGCTACGCGCGGGTAACACCCGAACAGGCGTGCCCGTCCAAGGTGTTGGCCTCAGCAGGGCGTGCGGGCCCGAGCCCAGCTATGCGCGTGCGGCCCCGGCCGCACCTACGGTTTCTGCATGCCGTACACCCGGTTGGGCACGGCGTTTCCGTCCTCCACGGGTCGGTCGCATATGCCGGTGCGGGTGAACCCGGCTTTGGCGAGGGCGTGGCCGGAGGCCGGATTGGCGGGGTGGAGCATGGCCTCCAGACGGTTCAGGCCGGCGGTGGTGAACGCGAACTGGACGACGTGCTTGGCGGCTTCGGTGGCGTAGCCGTTGCCCCAGGTGTCCACACGGAGGATGTAGCTGAGGGTGGCCAGGACAGGGTTTCTTCGACGCAGGGCGAGGCGGCCGATCAGCTCGCCTTCGACTGCGATTCCCCATGTTTACTGTTGGCAAGGCTTCTTGGCCGCCCGCGCGAGGGCCGTACGGATCTTGTCTTGCGCCTCGCCGAGCGTGAGGGCCCTTCCTGTGGTGTCGCGGACCGACGCACCGCTGTAGATGCGCTGGAGGGCCGGGGCGTCGTCGGGGGTCATCTCTCGCGGGGTCACCATGGGGCGGACTCCTTTGCGCTCCTTTGCCGTAGGCCCGTCCACGGGGGCTGCGGACCGGTGGGCGGTGACGGCATCTTTGAAGGTGGGTAACGGTCACGTCCGGACTCCAGTCGGTCAACGATCGACCGGCGCGGAGGACGTCCCGGTCGGCCTGGGGACACGGGGACGGATGGCCACGCTGGCCTCGTGCAGGCGCCGCAGCAGGCATCCCACCGAACTCAGAGCGGTCTCCGTCATCACCCAGCGGGGAAATGGCGGCAGGGCAACGTCGCCAGGGATGTTGGTCAGTTGCTCGCGGTCGTCCGCGGTGAGCTGGACAGGGGTCGGAGCCGCGTTGAAACCGTGCCCCTTGAGTGCGCGGAGGTGGGCGTGGAGGGCGCGCGGTAGGCGGCGGTGGTTGGGCCAGCTCCGACATGTGCTTCGAACTGGGGGGCTCAGCTGGGCATTCACCGAACGCTGAGGCGGCCTTCGTCTGAATCATGTGCTCCGACCAAGGTGCACGTGACCAAGGCGAGAGCGTGAGGGTGAGAGTGAGGGTGAGGGTGAGAGTGCTGCCTGATATAGCTGTGGGGGAAGCGTTCCCGGAAGCGTCACGCTTCCGGGATGAGTTGTACGCGTGTCCGACCGGACGCGGCGATGAGCTGTTCGAGCTGACGGATGCGGTGCTCTGTGCGCCGGGCGCTTGGGCGATGGCCGCCGCCGCGGGAGCATCATGGCCGTGGTCACTGCGGTGGCGAGAATGAGCGCGGCGGCGAGGCAGAAGGCGTTGCGGGCGCCGGTGAGCGCGGCGGCGGCCGGGGTGGGGTCGCCGGGCGCGGCGGCATGGAAGAAGAGGCTGCCGAGCAGGGCGACGCCGAGAGTGCCACCGAGTTGCTGCACCGCGTTGAGCAGGCCGGCGGCGGAACCCGTCTCGTGCGGGCGGACGCGGTGCAGGGCTGTGGTGAAGAACGGCACGGCGTACAAGCCCTGACCGATCCCGGCCACGGCCAGCACGGGCAGCAGCAGCCAGGGGTAGGAGGCGGGCGGACTGGTGGCGTACACGGCGGCGGCCGATACGACTCCGGCGAGCAGGGCCAGCAGGCCGACGCTCATGCCCCGGGCCCCGTAGCGGGGTACGAGCCAGACGCCGGCGACCCAGGACGACAGCGCCATCGTCGCCGACCACGACAGCAGCGTGAAGCCGGCCGAGAGGACGTCGCGGTGCAGGCCCAGCTGCATCTGCAACACGGCCACCAGCATCAGGCCGCCCACCACGGAGAAGAACAGCACGCTGGACACCAGCGCGGCGGTGAAGCCGCGGTCGACGAACAGGCCCGGCTCGATGAGCGGGCTGCGGCCTCCGCGGGCCCGCCGCCGTTGATGTGCGGCGAAACCCGCCAGCACCGCGCCGCCGGCGGCGAGCATGGCCCACGACCAACCTGGCCAGCCATGTGCGCCGCCCTGGATGAGCGGATAGACCAGCAGGCTGCTGCCAAGGACCGCCAGCGCCGTGCCGGCGTGGTCCAGCCGCGGCCGAAGCGCGGCACGCTCCTCGTGCAGCAGCGGCGTGGCCGCCAGCACGGCGGCGCCGAGGGGGACGTTGAAAGAGCGCGCCCGTGTTACGCACGGTCAAGATGGCCGGACCGCTCCCGGCCACCGGCAAGCCGCCCATGCGACGCCGCTAGCTCGTGCCAGACGACTCGCGAAACGTGGCCTCGCCCCCCGGGTTCTCATAAAACGACCCATTGCCGGAGCAAGATCGAAAGCAGTCCGCCGGGCGCCCGTTGATCTTCGATCGGTTCTCACCACTCGTTCTCACTCAGCAGCGAGGCCGGTTGCGGACCATGTAGTGCCAGTGAGCGGACACGCGGTGGTCGTGTTCGTAGCCGGGACCGAGCGGGCCCACCTGTTCGTAGGCCGCATCGGTGCGTGGGTCGTCGCGGACGGCGAGGCCGTAGGCCGCCTCCAGCCGCAGGCTCTGGTCCTCCTCGTCCGACAGGGCGGCGAGAGCTTCCGTGACGGCGGCGGTCCGGTCGTGGGAGCCGGAGAGGGATTCGGCGGCACGGCGCCGGACATCGGGGTCCGGGTCCCTGAGCAGGGTGAGCAGGATCTCCCGGGCCGCCGGGGTCAGTTGGCGCGGGTGGGCGAGGGCCTGGGCGACGACGTACCGGACCTCGGATTCGGGGTCCCGCGCCAGGGCGAGCAGGGTGGTGACGGCGGGCTCGCTCCGCGGGGGCTGGTTCAGGCAGTACGGCACCTCTCGGCGCACGCGCGGGTCCGGATGGTCGGCGTAGCGGAGGCCGATGGCCTCCTGGTCGGGGTGGTCGTGGTCCGTATAGACGTTCAAGACACCGGCGAGCACCTCGCCGTCCGGCTCGTCGAGCGCCCACGCCGCCAGGAAGTCGACGTCCTGCGCGGTGTCCGGACGGTCGTGGTGGTACGCCAGGGAGTGCCGGGACGACAGGACTCCGGCGAGCAACCTGCGGTGGACGGGAGAGGGGTGGTGGCGCAAGGCCGCCAGGTCCGACCAAGCCTGCGGGCTCTTGCGGAAGGCGAGGGCGTAGCTGACGGTGGACCAGTTGGCGTGCAGCTCGTGCGGGTACGGGACGGCTCGTGCCACCAGCTCCGCCACCGGCGGCAGGACGCCGAACGCCCGCTCCAGGTCGGTGAGGACGCCGCTGTGGCCCGCCCGGACGGTGAGCCCGCCGAGGGAGACCTCCTCGATGTCCGTGTGCTCGTCGTCATGGACCAGTCGCCGGCTGGGCGGGCCGGGGGCCCCGGTACGGCGGCGTAGTTCCTCGGTCTCCCCCGTCTCGTACCAGTGCCGAGCGAGGTCGAGCAGCCGCTTTCGCTCGGTCTCGGCGATCCGCAGCCGCGGGTCCTTGCCGAGCGTGGCGCCGACCAGTGCCGGGGAGCCGAGGTCGACGGCCCGCAGGAGCGGTGTCGTACCGTCCGGCAGCACGACGTCCGAGTCGGCGCCGCTGTCCGTCAGGGCGCCGGCGGTCTCGTGGTCGAACCCGCCCACGGCGGTGCAGAGCAACGGGAGGCCGTCGGGGCCTGAAGTGTTCGGGTCGGCTCCGTCCTGGAGACATGCCCGGACCGTGTGGGAGTCCTTGGCCGTCACGGCTGCGACAAGCCGGCCGTGCACGTCGTTCGGGTTGCTCAGGTCGTGCTGCGGTGCGGTCATCTTCCCCCCTGGTGATCCGTCGACAGCACGCTATCCGGCGCCGGCCCCAGACGGCGCCGAGGCCGACGTCGAGATCCGGCTCAGCCCCGCCGGCCACTCCCCCGCGTCCAGGCCGGACGTGTAGG
>Ga0207426_1001500_pt1 | contig 19101 bp, 18 predicted proteins | sample AraplaMF_Cvi_mMS_FD_184265 | JGI IMG/M metagenome (GOLD analysis project Ga0207426, IMG submission 184265) | Arabidopsis root microbial communities from the University of North Carolina, USA - plate scrape MF_Cvi_mMS (SPAdes) (version 2) | ecosystem: Host-associated > Plants > Roots > Endosphere... | reverse complement strand
GGGCTTGAACTATGAGAACGTGGCGGCGCCCGCGGGCACGCTCGCGCAGATCAAGGTCGGCGAGACGGTGGTGAACACGTACGACGGCAAAGCCGCCGACGCCAAGGCGCAAGGCGCGGCCTTCGACAAGACGCTGGCGGGCACGCTGAAGAGCGCGGGCTATCCGGCGAAGGCCGATCCGGCGCTGATCAACTGGCCGATGGCGATCGTGGTTCTGACGATCCTCGTGATCTTCGTGACGATGGTGTATGGACCGATCGCGGCGATGCTGGTCGAGATGTTCCCGGCGCGGATCCGCTATACGTCGATGTCGCTGCCGTATCACATCGGCAATGGCTGGTTCGGCGGCTTCCTGCCGGCGACGGCCTTCGCGATCGTCGCGGCCCGTGGCGACATCTACTCGGGCCTGTGGTATCCGATCGTGATCGCGCTTGCGACCTTCGTGATCGGCATGCTGTTCGTGAAGGACACGCGCAAGTCGAATGTCTATCACGAGGATTGATTGTGGCTTCACCTGCCCTTCCATATGGTTCTTAAGAATTTGCGTGGAAGGGCTTGACAGTCTGTACGACGCTCGCCATAATCTCGTCTTCTTTCGGCGAATTAGCTCAGTCGGTTAGAGCGACGGAATCATAATCCGCAGGTCCGGGGTTCGAGTCCCTGATTCGCCACCAGCTTCAAGAAAAAGCCGCTGTCTCAAAAGGACAGCGGCTTTTTGCTTTTCTCCTCACGCGCCCGTTCCGCAACGCGCTCATGCTTAAATAGCGCATCCGCTTCCTCAAGCATTCAGAACGTGCCCACCTTCGACCAACTCGCCGCGACCATCCGCGACCGTTTCCCCGATCTGAGCCCGCAATTCCAGGCCGGCGCCGCATTCCTTCTCGACTATCCCGATGAGGTCGCCGTCCTCTCGATGCGCAAGGTCGCCGAACGCGCGAAGGTGCAGCCCGCCGCGATGGTCCGTCTTTCGCAACAACTCGGCTTTCCCGGCTGGAACGAGCTGCGCGAAATCTTCGTGAGCCGCGTACGTACGCGTCCCGAACCGCTGACGACGCGCGCCCGCTCGCTGGTCAAAAGCGGCGCCGACAATCACCTGAGCCGCGATCTCGCAGAAGCGCAATCGCACAACCTCGATCTCACACTCGCGCAAAACGCCGAGCGCGTCGTCGATGCAGCGAAGACTTTGAAGAAAGCGCCGCATGTCCACGTCGCGGGCTTTCGGTCGTGCTATCCCGTCGCGTTCAGCCTGCTCTATGGATATCGCCTGTTCCGCCCGTCCGTGAGCCTCGTCAGCGGCGAAGCCGGCACGCTCGAAATGCAGTTGCGCGGCATCGAGAAACGGCATGCGGTGGTCGTCGTCAGCTTCGCGCCGTATTCCGTCGAAGCGGTGCGCGTCGCGCAAGCGGCAATCGAGCGCGGCGCGAAACTCATTGCGCTCACGGACAGTGCCGTATCGCCCATCGCGTTGAATGCGGATCACACGCTGATCTTCTCGCACGAATCGCCATCATTTTTTCCGTCGCTCGTCGCGGCATCGGCGCTGGCGGAAATGCTCGTCGCGCAACTGCTCGCCCTCGAAGGCAAGGACGCCGTCGCGAATCTGGAGCAGGCCGAAGCCGCGCTGCACTCGCAAGGCGCCTACGCGGCGAGCTAGCCGAACGACGGCATCATCGTGGGCTGAGTGCGTCATTGACAACATATGTTGTTATTTGGTTAGAATGACACATCGCGTGTTGTGAACGCACTCAACAGGCAGAAACCATGACCACGGTATTTCATCGCGCGCCGCGCGCCAAACTTCCCGTCGCCGTGCGCGGCGACGGCATCGAGATCGTCGATTCGACCGGCAAGCGCTATATCGACGCATGCGGCGGCGCGGCCGTCTCGTGTCTCGGTCACAGCCATCCGCGCGTGATCGACGCCATCCAGCGCCAGGTGCAGCAATTGCCCTACGCGCACACGTCGTTCTTCACGACGGAGCCGGCCGAAGCGCTCGCGGACCGGCTCGTCGAAGCCGCGCCAAAGCATCTCGGTCACGTCTATTTCGTCTCCGGCGGTTCGGAAGCGATGGAAGCCGCGCTCAAACTCGCGCGCCAGTATTTCGTCGAGAAACGGCAGCCGCAACGGCGGCATTTCATCGCGCGCCGGCAGAGCTATCACGGCAACACGCTCGGCGCGCTGGCCATCGGCGGCAACGCGTGGCGGCGCGAGCCGTTCCTGCCGATCCTGATCGAGGCGCATCACGTCACACCCTGCTTCGCGTATCGCGAGCAGCAGGCGGGCGAAAGCGATGAAGCCTTTGCGCAACGCCTGGCCGACGAGCTCGAAGCGAAGATCCTCGAACTCGGCGCGGATTCGGTGGCGGCGTTCGTCGCGGAAACGGTCGTCGGTGCGACGGCGGGCGCGGTGCCGCCGGTGCGTGAGTACTTCCGCAAGATCCGCGCGGTCTGCGACAAATACGGTGTGCTGCTGATCCTGGACGAAGTGATGTCCGGCATGGGCCGCACCGGCTATCTGTTCGCGTGCGAGGAAGACGGCGTGTCGCCCGATATTCTCGCGATCGCGAAGGGTCTCGGCGCGGGTTATCAGCCGATCGGCGCGACACTCGTCAGCAACGAGATCTTCGACACGATCGTCGGCGGCTCGGGCTTCTTCCAGCACGGGCATACGTATATCGGTCACGCGACGGCGTGCGCGGCGGCGCTCGAGGTGCAGAAGGTCATCGCCGAAGACAAGCTGCTCGACAACGTGATGGCGCGCGGCGAACAACTGCGCGCACTGCTGCGCGAACGGCAGGCGAATCACCCGTTCATCGGCGATGTGCGCGGGCGCGGTCTCTTTACCGGCGTGGAACTGGTGCAGGATCGCGCAAGCAAGACGCCGTTCGACCCGAAACACAAACTGCACGCCGTCATCAAGAGCGAGGCGATGAAGCGCGGCCTCATGGTCTATCCGATGGGCGGTACCGTCGATGGCCGGATCGGCGATCACGTGCTTATCGCGCCGCCGTTCATCACGACGAGCGAACAGATCGAGACGATTGTCGAGCGTCTTTCCGACGCCATCGACGGTGCGCTTTGCGCTATCGCATGAGAACAAACATGAGCAAACGACTTCCCGACTTCCAGCCCGCGACCGCATCCGACGAGCAGAAAGCCGTCTTGCACGACATCCTGAGCGGCCCGCGCGGCAATCTCAACGGCCCGTTTCTCGGCTGGATCTTCAGTCCGGAACTCGCGCAGAACGCGCAGAAACTCGGCGCGTTCTGCCGCTACAAGACGGGCCTGCCGCTGCGTCTTTCGGAACTCGCGATTCTGGTGACCGCGGCGCGCTGGCGCTCGCAGGCGGAATGGCACATTCATCATCCAATCGCGCTCGATGCCGGCCTGCCCGCCGATATCGCCGAAGCCCTGCGCACCGGTGAGACACCAACTTTCGCCGATGCCGACGACGAACTCATCTTCGATTTCGCCACTGAACTTTACGAAACGAAGCGCGTGAGCGATGCGACGTACGAGGCCGCCGTCGCGCGCTTCGGTCATACGGTCGTGGTGAATCTCGTCGGCTTGCTGGGCTATTACGCGCTCGTCGCAATGACGCTCAACACCTTCGGCATGCGCGCCGAAGGGCAGACCGACCTGCCCTTCGCCGAGTAAGCCGCGCCGGTCACATCGTCATTCGAACGCCTTGTCGTTCGGCTCGGCGTAGAGCTTCTGCATCGTCTCGCTCATCGGAAAATCGAAGTTGATGTTCTTCGGCGGGACGGGCTTCATGAACCACTTGTCGTACATCGTCCTGATCTCGGGGCCCTTCATCACCTGGCTCATTGCGTCATCGACGAGCTTTTTGAATTCGGGATCGTCCTTGCGCATCATGAAGCCGTACGCCTCCGACGACTGCGGCGTGCCGACGAGCACCCAGTCCGAAGGCTTCGAGGTCAGCGAGCGCGTGCCCGCGAGCAGCACGTCGTCCATCATGTAGGCGACCGCGCGGCCCGTTTCGAGCGTCGCGCGCCCTTCGCCGTAATCCTTCGCGCTGATGATGCTCATGTTCATCTTCTTCTCTTCGTTCATCTTGCGAAGAATGCGCTCGGACGTCGTGCCCTGATTCGTCACGACGGTCTTGCCCGCGAGATCGGGAAAATCCTTGATGCCCGAATCCTTCTTCGTGAGCAGGCGCGTCGTCGCGACGAAGAAGGTGTCGGAAAACGCGACCTGATGCTGCCGCGACGTGAGATTGGTCGTCACGCCGCATTCGAGATCGACCGTGCCGTTCTGCACGAGCGAGATACGGTTCTGCGACGTCACCGGAATGAAGCGCACGCGCAAATCCGGATGCTTCGTCTTCGCCTTCACCGCGTCGATCACCTTGTTGCACAAGTCCTGCGAAAACCCGACGACATCGTTGTTCGCATCGACATACGAGAACGGCACCGACGTTTCACGATGGCCGATCGCGATCAGGTTGACGCTCTGGATCTTGGCGAGCGTCGGCTGTCCGTTCTGGCCGTAGCTCGGCCCTGTAAAGAGCGATAGCGCGGAGAGCACGACAGACGATGCAAGCAGCGACGTGGATTTCATGACGACCTCGTTTTCTGGTGTGGAATGATACATATGTTGCCATTAACAATATTTATGCAACATATGTATTCGCCCTAGGCCGACGTAAAACCGTCCGCGATGCGACGTTTGCTTACAAATGTCACAGCAATCGCGTGCACCGTCAGCGTCGCACGGCGTTATAGCTGGCAGGCATCTACAGGAGTCGCTGCCATGAACGCCGTTCCCGAGATTCAAACGAAGCCGTCCCGCATTCATCCGCTCGTCGCGGCAGCCGCCGTGTCGATCATCCTCGCGTGCGGCACCGGCGTCGCCGCGATGACGGGCCTTCTGCCGTCGTCCAAAGCGACTGCCACGACGGTCACGGCTTCGCCGCTCGTCGATGCCCAGACCGCCCGGCCCGCGGCCGCCGAGCAGGCGTCGCCGGCGGCGGCTCGGCAACCCGCATCGCTGCCGCGCGCGGTGCGCGGACATCATCCGACGCCTGTGCGCAAGCCCGCGCCGGCTCAGGAAAGCGCGGCTTACGCGCCGAACCCCGCGCCCGCCTACGATCCCTATGCCGGCGAAGTGACCGCCGTCAACGCCGTCCAGACCGCGCAGCCGACGAGCGGCATCGGCGCGATTGGCGGCGCGGTGGTCGGCGGGCTCGCGGGCACGCAGATCGGCAACGGCCGGGGACGCACGGCGGCGACGATCATCGGCGCGATCGGCGGCGGGCTCGCGGGCAACCAGATCGAACACATGGTTCACAAGGCGACGACTTATCAGGTGCAGGTCCGCATGAACGACGGCAGCGTGCGCAGCTTCACCTACGAAGCGGCGCCGGGCGTGGCGGTCGGCCAGAAAGTGCACGTGTCCGGCGAAACGCTGACGCCCGCCTGAGCAAGCGGCGCGCGCCTTAAGAAACAGCTAATTTTCCGGTGCGATGATGCTTCCCACGTCCAGCGCATCCAGCGATACAGCGTCCCGGCGCGACAGACCGCCCCGGCCCGCGAACACCTCTTTCGGGAGTACTGCCGTGAAGAAGAAATCGACGAACATGAAATCCGCCCGTCCCGCGATGTCGCCGCTGCTGCGCGCGTTGACATACAGCCGCGCGGCGCGCGAACCGATGATCGACGCGATGCTGCTGCATTGCTATGCGGCGCTCGACGCGTTTCATCGGGGGCACGGCTCGCAGCCGCTTTTCATGACGCTGTGCCGTCACATGCTGGTTGCCGAGGAGTTGTGTCAGCTCGGCCACGCGCCGGAATTCGAAGACGACATCACGCTCGCGCACGAGGCGCTGGTCGAACTGGATGCGCGTCATTCGGCCAACGCCGTCTGGACGCTCGACGCCGGCGAACACGCGCGTCTGTGCACGGCGCTCGCCGTGTTCTCGGCGCAACTGGAAGACGCGACGCTCGAGCACATTGCGCAAGCCGAAGCGCGCATGGTCACGCAATCGCTCGTCGCGGCGAACATGCGCTCGGACATCGGGCGCGCACACGCGGTCTCGTCAGCAGGCTGAACATCGAGCCGGGCTCAGGGCTTTCCCTCAATGGGCTTATCAATTGCGGATGTGTTTGCGAGCGTACATTCTTAGGAATGGCCTTCCGCAATACTTATTCCAGCGCACGGGGGGAAGTAGTAAAACGCGCCGAGAGACCGACGAACAGGATGGGCGGCACTCAACCGGGTGGCGGGTGAAAGCAAAGCGCGACAAAAAAACCAAAGCGCGAGTTTTTGCCAACGACGCGGCGAGTCGCAGGCGAAGAAGGCCAGCGCCCCGACAAAGAAGCTCAAAAGCCGGCAGCCGCCGGCTTTTCTTTTGCTGTGGCCGGGGCGTCGCACGATTTCGGATGCCTGCCACGACCCGCGCGTAACATGAGACGGGGCGCGTTCACGCGCTTTTCATTGTTGCGAGCGGAGACAGACGATGAGCGCCTATCCGAAGGACCGCACGGCTCTGCTGTTCGTGGACCCCTACAACGACTTTCTCGCCGAAGGTGGCAAGCTCTGGCCGCGCGTCGCGCAGACGCGCAACGCGGCGCATCTGCATGAAAACCTGAAGCGCGTGACCTCGGCCGTGCGCGCGCTCGGGCTACCGGTGTTCATCGTGCCGCATCGCCGCTTCGAGCCGGGCGACGTCGATAGGTGGGCGCATCCGTCGCCGTATCTGCAGACGGCGGCGAAATCGCTCGTGTTCGGCAAAGGGACGTGGGGTGGCGAGTGGTTTCCCGACTTCGCGCCGCATCCCGGCGACACGATCGTCAAGGAGCACTGGATGAGCAGCGGCTTCGCCAACACCGACCTCGATTTCCTGCTGAAACAGCGCGGCGTATCGCACGTAATTCTGATCGGGCTCGTCGCGAACACATGCATCGAGGCGACGGGACGCTTCGCCGCCGAACTCGGCTATCACGTAACGCTCGTGCGCGACGCGACCGCCGCTTTCTCCGATGAAGCGCTGCACGCCGCGCATGAAATCAACGCGCGCACTTACGCGCACGCACTGCTGACGACGGACGAACTGGTGACGGCTCTGAACGGCGCTTGACGAAGGATCAGGGGAAGGCGGTCAGCAAGGTCCGCGCGCAATCGACACACCAGTGGCGCGACACCTTCTCAGGAAGCGCGTCCCACACGTGGCCATGGGCGCATTGCCAGCGCAGCGGCGTCGCGGCATCCACATAGCGGCGCGAGAGCAACGCGCCGCCGCGCACCTGCGCCACGTCGCGCAGGCGCTTCGTTTCCAGTTCGAGCCGTTCGGCCGCGCATTTCATGCAGCGCACGTTCTGCGCGACGCCCAGCGCCTTGTCCCAACGATGGCCGCGGTCGCACTCCCAGCGAGCGATCGCCTGCTCGTCGGCGTCGTGCCGCATCTGATCGCGATAACGCGACGCCTCCTCCAGCAGGCGAAGGCGCGTCTCGCAGATAGCGGAATCGCTTATCGATCTCATGCTCGGGCGTCAGCGCTGACCACCGCGAATCGCTTCGGAGCGCGAGGTCGTCACGACGATGCCGTCAGGCCCGAAATGCGCGTTGAACATCGCGTCCTGATTCACGCCGTCTTCCAGCCAGTGCCAGCTCCAGACGCGCTCCTTCTTCAGGCGGTACTCGGCGATCTCGGTCGGCTTGCCGAGCAATCTGCGCACTTCATCCATCGTCATGCCGGGCCGCACCTTCGCGAAATTTTCCGCAGTCAGCACTTGCGTCACGGAGACGAAGAGGCCGTTCGCATCGAGATCGACCATGTACGTATTGGTTCCCGCCGGACCGCGCGGATACTCGAGACGCTTGCTTCCGTCGGTAAAGGTGCGCTCGGTCTCCGGCTCGCCCATTTGTTCGCGGATCTGCGCCTCGGTCGTGACGCCGGGCTGCAGGTTCTTGAGCAGCAGGTTATCCGGCTTCACTGCATTGAAGAACGCCTTGAGCTTGTTCAACCCTTCCTCGCTCTGCTGTTGATCGCATCCGGTAAGCAGCGATGTCAACGAAGCCGCGGCCAGCGCGGCGATCACGATCTTTTTCACCTTCCTTCCCCTTCCTGCACGCACCGCATCAGCCGCCCGCCGCGCCGAGCAGCGGCACCGGGTCGACTGCGGCACCCGACTTTCTCACTTCGAAATGCAAGGTCGGCGCGCCGCCCGGCTCGGTGCCCATGTCCGCGATGGTGGCGCCCTGCTTGACGGTGTCGCCTTCCTTCACGAGCAGCTTTTCGTTGTATGCGTAGGCGGTCAGATAGTCGTTGCCATGCCTGACGATGATCATGCGCCCGTAGGAACGCAAGCCGCTGCCCGCGTACACCACCTTGCCCGACGCCGCCGCCTTCACGGGCTGTCCGACCTTGCCCTCGATATCGATGCCCTTGTTGCCGCTCACGCCAAACTTGCGCACGACTTCGCCGTGGGCCGGCCAGACGAACGTGCCCTTGGGCGCGGTCGCGGTGACTGCCGATGGACGCTCCTCGTTCGCTGCGACGGGCTTGTCGGCCGAGGGCTTCTGCGCCGCCGATTTCTCGGGCGTCGGCAAAAGCGGGGGCTGCGTCGTCTTCGATGTAGCCGCCGATGTGCTCGCCGTCGTCGAAGCCGGCACCGATGCGCCAGGCGGCGCGACACGCAGCACCTGCCCGACGTTCACCTGCTTGCTTTCCGGCAGCGCGTTCCACCTGGCCAGATCGGCGGGCTTCTGCTTGAAGGTGCGCGAAATGGCATAGAGCGTGTCGCCCGGCTTCACGCGATAAAAGCCCGGCTCGACCGGCGCGGCAATGGCCGGCCCGAGCGGCACGACCGGTGCGGGCGTCACGCCCGGAGACGTGCCTTGCACGACCGGCGGCGCGCTCAACCCCGAATTTTCGATGATCGGCGCGGGCGTGCGCGGCGTCGACGTGCAGCCCGCCAGTCCTGCCGCCATCGCCGCCACGAGCGCCATGCCCGCGATCGCCCCGCGCGAGTCGGATCTGAAATCTTCCTTGTGCCCCACCAGCTTTCCCATGCTTGTCGTCTTGAACTTTTTCAACTCGCCGGCCGCGTTCGTCCGCGGCGTTTTGATTACGCGCAGACGCTTATCGCTACGCCGTACACCGCCGTTCCACCGCATCGGAGAATGCCACAGCCGGACGCCAACGCGATGAATGCCAGCGCGATCAATACTCCGGACACCGCGCGCACCCGCTCGCCCCACACAAATCTCAAATTCTGAAAAAACACGATTCCGCCAGCATAAAACATTACAGAAACAAATTCGCCTCAGTGACCTAAACGACACACCTCGTTAAACAGTCGACAAATCCTTTGGCATTCTAAATTTTTGACGTAAACCGCCGCACCCACGCGTCGTCTGCCGTACGGCAAATCGCGGGCTGGCCGCCTTGACAATCTTTGACGGTTGACGGACCCCCGCCACGGTCATTTCCGATACATTGCCCGCGCCCGGATGCAGGTTTTGCCTGCGTCCCGCAACTCTCAATTCGACAGGAGCCTCACCCCATGCAAATCATGCAACACGGCATCATCCTCAGTCTGATCATCGGCGGCGTGGCCGGCTGGCTCGCCGGTCTCATCATGAACGGCAGCGGCTTCGGCGTGATCGTGGACATCCTCGTCGGTATCGTCGGCGGCGTGATCGGCGGATGGATCTTCGGCACGCTCGGCCTCTCGTTCGGCGGCGGCATCCTCGGCACACTGCTTACGGCCGTGATCGGCGCGGTGGTGCTGCTTTTCATCATCCGCCTGTTCCGCCGCGCCTGACGCGGCTGCGCAGCGCCCGCGAGGCCGGCGTTCGGCGGCCTCGCGGGCCGCCCCTATCTCAAGCCTTCGAATTGCGGCGGCTCATCTTCCAGAGCGCGCCGATCGCGATCGGCACGATCGCGGCACCGATTCCCACCAGCACGATCACGTTCAGATACTGCTTGATGAACGGAATGTTGCCGAAGAAAAAACCGAGCAGCACCAGCAACAGCACCCAGACGAGCGCGCCCAGAATATTGAACAACTGAAAGCGCGCGTGACTCATCGACGATACCCCCGCGACGAACGGCGCGAAGGTCCGTACCACCGGCACGAAACGCGCGATCACGATCGTCTTGCCGCCGTGCTTCTCATAGAAGTTATGCGTCTTCTGCAGCGCGGCCCGGTCGAGAAAGCGCTCCAGCACGGGAATGTTCGTGTCGAAGACTTTCGGTCCGATGGCGCGGCCGATCCAGTAATTCACCGTGTTGCCGGTCACCGCCGCGATGAGCAGCAACACGATCAGCGCGAAGAGATCCATCTCGTGCGACGCGGCGAACGCTCCGCCGATGAACAGCAGCGAATCGCCCGGCAAGAACGGGAACACGACGAGTCCGGTTTCGCAGAACACGATCAGGAACAGCACCGCGTAGACCCAGGCGCCGTAATTCTGGATGAAGACACCGAGCGACTTGTCGATGTGAAGAATGAGTCCCAGGAATTGCAGCAACGTGTCCAAAAATCTTTCCTCGAAAAGTTGCGCCGGCGCCGGAAAAGCGGCGCATCGGCATCGAAAGCGGGAGTCGCGCCATGATACCGAAGTGGTACATCGAGCCGGTTAAAAAAACCGTATCCAGGCGTCATTGTGCGGCGCGTTGGCGGGCATGGACGGATGCGCCCGGTCGAGCCAGAGGCGAAACGGGCGAAACGTTGCGAATCGTTATAATTTCGGCATGTCCGACCTCAACGAACCCTCCGCTGGCGATTTGACCGCCGACAGCGTGCGCCGTTCGCGCGCGATCGCCCCGCTGCCCGACCAGCTCATCAGCCAGATCGCCGCGGGCGAGGTGGTGGAACGGCCGGCGTCGGTCGTCAAGGAACTGCTGGAAAACGCGCTCGACGCGGGCGCGACGACCTTGCGCATCACGCTCGACGAAGGCGGCGTGAAACGCATCGTGGTCGCCGACGACGGCTGCGGCATTCCGCCGAACGAACTTCCCCTCGCGCTGATGCGCCACGCCACGAGCAAGATCCGCTCGCTCGCCGAGCTCGAAGCCGTCGCAACACTGGGGTTCCGCGGTGAGGCGATCGCGTCGATCGCATCAGTGGCCGAGCTGTTCATCACGAGCCGCACGGAAAGCTGCCCGCACGCCACGCGCATCGACGCGCAGACCGGCGCGATCTCGCCGGCGGCCGGCACCGTCGGCACGACGATGGAAGTGCGCGAGCTGTACTTCAACACGCCCGCGCGCCGCAAGTTCCTGAAGAGCGAGCAGACCGAGCTCGGACATTGCCTCGACGTGATCCGCCGCACGGCGCTCGCGCGGCCCGACGTCGCGATTTCGGTGATGCATAACGGCAAGGCCGTGGAGCACTGGAACGCGAGCGATCCGCAAACGCGCGTCGCGAAGATTCTCGGCGAGGTGTTCGAAACCGCGCATCTGCCGCTCGACGAACGCGCCGGGCCGCTCGCCGTCTACGGCTGCGCGGGCCTGCCCACCGCGAGCCGCGGCCGCGCCGACCAGCAGTATTTCTTCGTGAACGGCCGCTTCGTGCGCGACAAGCTGCTCACGCACGCGGTGCGCGCCGCGTATGAAGACGTGTTGCACGGCAATCGCTATCCGGCGTACGTGCTGTTTCTCGATCTGCCGCCCGAATCCATCGATGTGAACGTGCATCCGTCGAAGATCGAGGTACGCTTTCGCGATTCGCGCTCGATCCACCAATATGTCTTCCATGCCGTGCAGCGCGCGCTCGCCCGGCATGCGGGCGCTTCGCCGGAGACGACATCGGGCGGCCACGCGGCGCAGTTGCAGCCGACCGGCCCGGCGTCGTTCAGTGCGAAGCCATTTGCCGGTGCGCCCGACACACTGCATCTCAAAAGCGAGAACGGCACGAACTGGATGCGCCAGTCGCGCATGACGCAGGGGACGCTGCCGGTCGCGCAGCCGCTCGCGCTGTATGACGCGCTGTTCGGGCGCAAGGACACCGGCGCGGGCACGCCGAACGCGACGACTTCCATCGACACGCCTTACCCGAGCGCGGACGAGCGGCCCTCGGCGCCGGTCATGGCAAACGACAGCGCACTCGATCACGCCGGCGAACAGCCGCTCGGATTCGCCGTCGGCCAGATTCACGGCATCTACGTGCTGGCGCAAAACGCGCGCGGCCTCGTGATCGTCGACATGCACGCCGCGCACGAGCGCATTCTCTATGAGCAGTTCAAGCACGCGCTCGCCGACCGGGCGATCGCGGTGCAGCCGCTTTTGATTCCCGTGTCGATGACGGCCGAACCGGTCGAGATCGGCACCGTCGAGGAAGAGCGCGACACGCTCGATGCGCTCGGTTTCGATCTCGCGGTGCTGTCGCCGACATCGATCGCGATCCGCGCCGTGCCCGCGCTGCTGAAGGACGCCGATCTGCAATCGCTCGCACGCGCCGTCCTTGCCGACCTGCACGCCTACGGCGGATCGCGCGTGCTCACCGAGCGTCAACACGAATTGCTGGGCACGCTCGCGTGTCACAACGCGGTGCGCGCGAATCGCCGGCTCACGCTCGACGAGATGAACGCGCTCCTGCGCCAGATGGAAGCGACCGAGCGCGCCGATCAATGCAATCACGGCCGGCCGACGTGGTATCAGCTCACGCTCGCCGATCTCGACCGCCTTTTCATGCGCGGACAATGAGCGATACCGCTTTGCGTGTGGCGTGTCTGCTCGGGCCGACGGCTTCGGGGAAAACGGCGGCGGCGCTCGCGTTCGCGGCGCGGCATCCGGTCGAGATCGTCAGTGTGGATTCGGCGCTCGTCTATCGCGAGATGGACATCGGCACGGCCAAGCCGAGCGCTGAGGAGCGCGCGGCGGCGCCGCATCATCTGATCGACATCATCGATCCTGCCGAGAGCTATTCCGCCGCGCAGTTTCGCGCGGATGCGCTGCGGCTGGTCGGCGAGATCATCGCGCGGGGCAATGTGCCGTTGCTGGTCGGCGGCACGATGCTGTACTACAAGGCGCTGACGCAAGGCCTGAACGATCTCCCCACCGCCGACGCCGACGTACGCGCGACGCTCGACGCCGACGCCGCACGCGACGGCTGGCCCGCACTGCACGCGCGGCTCGCGGCGGTCGATCCGAAAACGGCCGCGCGGCTCGCACCGAACGACTCGCAGCGTATCCAGCGCGCGCTCGAAATCTTCATGCTGACGGGACAACCGATGTCCACGCTCCTCGCCGCACCGCGTACCCAGCACGTGGATACGCCGTATCGCTTCGTGCCGGTCGCGCTGGAGCCGTCGGATCGCGCGGTGCTGCATGCGCGCATCGCCGCGCGCTTCGATGCGATGCTTGCGCACGGTTTCATCGACGAAGTGAAGCGGCTGCGCGAGCGCGGCGATCTCGATCTGTCGATGCCGTCGATGCGCTGCGTCGGTTATCGGCAAGCGTGGGAATACCTCGACGGCGCAACGCGCTACGACGAGATGCGCGACAAGGGCATCTTTGCGACGCGGCAGTTATGCAAGCGGCAGTTGACGTGGTTGAGAGCGATGCCGGAGCGCGTCGTGGTGGATTGCTGCGCGGGGGATGCGACCGAGCGGGCAATGGAAGCACTCGTTCGCGTTCCGAAAGTCTGAAAAAGCAGACTCAAATATTGCGTGCAATCGTTTCAAAAGGCTAGCATCTTCCAATCCGCCTGATAGTGCAAAAAATGCACTATCAGGCGGAAACGCTACACGGCTCAAACCGAATTCCTTCGCGTCGATCTTTCGAAAGTTCTATTCGACGGAACCATGCAAGACTTAAGAAAAAAGAGCGCCGGCCGTCCCATATATGACGTCAAAACGCTCGGCGGGTACCAAATCTCGAGACCAGCAGGCGGGGGCGCTGACAGCGGCCGATTCCTGACTGCCGATGACATGTATGTCGAGTATCAAGGTAAAGTTTATCCAGGCGACCTAATCTCTTCCGGAACGCGTTTGACCGCACCCGTTTCCGAATCCTCGACAACATTCCACATCATCTGACGGCTCCGCGCCCGGCCTTCAACAAAATCGCCGCCGCGTTCCTCACAAGACAACTTGGATCTACTCCCGAGCAGACCCATGAGGTTATGTACATTCCTGGTAGTTGTTGTCAGATGATGTATTTAGATGGGATTCGGCATACCAAAGTCGCTGCGGCTATTGAACCAATTGATAGGCCAAGGCAACCGTAACCGCCCCACCCAAAAAACAAAAACCCTCGCGCAAAGCGAGGGTTTTTGCCTTCAAATCAGCCCAATCGCGCGGCGCTCATACCACCACCGTCTGCGCCTCCCCTTCCTTGCTCTCGCGCACGACGCCGATCTTCCACACCTGCTCGCCCGCAGCCGACAGCAAACCGGTAGCCGCATCGGCATCTTCCGCCGCGACAATCACCGCCATCCCGATGCCGCAATTGAACACGCGATGCATCTCCGCATCCGCGACGCCGCCGTGCTTCCGCAGCCATGCGAAGAGCGGCGGCAGCGGCCACGCGCGATGATCCAGCTCGGCCGTGAGCCCGTCGCGCAGCACGCGCGGAATGTTTTCGACGAGACCGCCGCCCGTGATATGCGCCATGCCCTTCACGGTCACGCTTTGCATCGTCGAAAGCAGCGGCTTCACGTAGATGCGCGTCGGCGCCATCAGCGCGTCGGCGAGCGAGCGGCCGTCGAAGTCGGCGTTCAGATCGGGATTCGCGCGCTCGATGATCTTGCGCACCAGCGAATAACCGTTCGAATGAATCCCGCTCGAAGCCAGCCCGAGCACCACGTCGCCCGGCTTGATCGTGCTGCCGTCGATGATCTTGCTCTTTTCCACCGCGCCGACCGCGAAGCCCGCGAGGTCGTATTCGCCATCGGGATACATGCCCGGCATTTCCGCCGTCTCGCCGCCGATCAGCGCGCAGCCCGCCAGTTCGCAACCCGTCGCGATGCCCTTCACGACGTCGGCGGCGGTGTCCACGTCGAGCTTGCCGCACGCGAAGTAATCGAGGAAGAAGAGCGGCTCGGCGCCCTGCACGAGGATGTCGTTCACGCTCATCGCGACGAGATCCTGGCCGACGGTGTCATGACGGTTCAGCGTGAACGCGAGGCGCAGCTTCGTGCCTACGCCGTCCGTGCCCGACACGAGCACCGGCTCCTTGTACTTCTTCGGCACTTCGAAGAGCGCGCCGAATCCGCCGATGCCGCCCAGCACGCCGTCGCGCAAGGTTTTCTTGGCAAACGGCTTGATCCGGTCGACGAGCGCGTCGCCCGCGTCGATGTCCACGCCCGCGTCGCGATACGACAAACCTTGGGCGTCTGGAGCGGATTTCGGTTGATTCATGGGGAGGGAAGCAAGAAGGTCGGTAAAATGCGATTTTACCCGATGATGACCCGACGACGGTCGGCAGGCCGGATTTTCCCGCGTTCGCCAGAAATCGCGAAGGCGCTCTTTTCGAGATCGAAGCCGGTCTGAAAAGCGCCCGAGCCACGGCCGCACAGGGCGCTCCGCTGCGGCTTTGCGCGTATACCCGTGGCTCATCCGGCAGTTTTCAAGATATGCCCGACTCAAGGCCCGACGACACCGATCTCCCGTGCAACGCCAACTGACGCTCGATCTGGGCACGCCGCCGCCCGCCACCTTCGACAATTTTTTCGCCGCCGGCAATCACGAACTGATCGCGCGGTTGCGCGAGCTCGAAGGCGCACTCGCGGCCGGGCCGGTCGCCGACCGCACGTTCTACGTGTGGGGCGAGCCGGGCAGCGGCCGCAGCCATCTGCTGCAGGCGCTCACGCACGAGGCGAACGGCCATGCGCGCTACCTGAGCCCGCAAAGCGCGCTCAACGCGTTCGGCTTCGATCCGCGCGTGACGCTTTACGCCGTCGACGATTGCGACCGCCTGTCCGCCGCGCAGCAGATCGCCCTCTTCAATCTCTTCAACGAAGTGCGCGCGTATCCGTCGAGCGCACTCGTCGCCACCGGCAACGACGCGCCGCTCGCGCTCACCGTGCGCGAAGATCTGCGCACACGGCTCGGCTGGGGCCTCGTGTTCCATCTGCAGCCGCTTTCCGACGAAGCGAAGGCGTCGGTGCTGAAGCACGCGGCGCGCGAACGCGGCATCGTGCTCGCCGAGGACGTGCCCGGCTATCTGCTCACGCACTTCAGGCGCGACATGCCGAGCCTCATGGCCCTGCTCGACGAGCTCGACCGCTTCTCGCTGGAGCAAAAGCGCGCGGTGACGCGCCCGCTCCTGCGCACGATGCTCCAGCAAACGGGCCGCGCCGCGCCGCTCGTTCCCGTGTCGGCGCAAGAACGGCCGTCCGGCGCGCCGTCCGATCTCCCCGGCGATCCGCTCGACCCCGATCCCCGCGCGGCCGCGCCGGACAACGCCCCGACCCGCTTCAAGTAAAATGCGCACCCATGAACCTCGCCCTCTTTGATCTCGACCACACGCTCATTCCCACCGACAGCGACCATGAATGGGGCCGCTTCATGGTGAAGCTCGGCATCGTCGACGGGGAATCCTTCGCGCGTCAGAACGACGCCTTCTACGCCGATTACAAGGCGGGCGTGCTCGACATCAACGCGTATCTGCACGCGATGCTCGCGCCGCTCGCGAAATACTCGCGCGAGCAGCTCACCGACTGGCACGCGCAGTTCATGCGCGAGGTGATCAATCCGCGCATCGTGCCGGCCGCCGTCACGCTGGTGCGCGAGCATCAGGACAACGGCGACCTTTGCTGTCTCGTCACGGCGACCAACGCGTTCATCACCGCGCCGATCGCGGAAGCCTTCGGCATCGAAACGTTGATCGCATGCGAAGTGGAAACCGTGGACGACCATCCGCACGGCGCGCTCACCGGCCGGCCGACCGGCACGCCGAGCTATCGCGAAGGCAAGATCGTGCGGGTCGAGCAATGGCTCGCATCGATCGGCAAGACGCTGTCCGACTTCAGGCACAGCTATTTCTACAGCGACTCGCACAATGACATCCCGCTGCTGGAGCGCGTCACCGATCCAGTCGCGACCAACCCCGACGACACCCTGCGCGCGCATGCGCAAGCCAAAGGCTGGCGCATCCTGAACCTGTTCGACACACGTGATTAAAAAACTCATCCGCAAGCTGTTCGGGCAAGAAAGCGCCGACTCCAACGAAAGCGCAGCGAACGACACGACGGCGGCTTCGCCCGACGCCAGGCCCGCTCGCAAGAGCACGCGCAAGAAAGCCGCCGCGCCCGTGAAGCGCGACCCGAATGTGCCGGTGATCCTGTCGTCGGACATTCACGGCATCGATCCGTCGCTGATCTCGAAGAACGCGGTCCGCGTGACCGACGGCTTGCAGCACGCGGGGCATCGCGCGTTCATCGTCGGCGGCGCGGTGCGCGATCTGCTGCTCGGCGTCGCGCCGAAAGACTTCGACGTCGCGACCGACGCCACACCCGATCAGGTGCAGAAGCTCTTTCGCCGCGCGCGCATCATCGGGCGGCGCTTTCAGATCGTGCACGTGCAGTTCGGGCAGGAGATCATCGAGACATCGACGTTTCGCGCGTTGATGGACGCCCCGCCCGAGCCGGTGTCGGAGCCGCCGCGCCGCCTTAAACGCGGCGAGCTCGATGGCCGCACGCATGCCGTCGATGCGAGCGGCCGCGTGTTGCGCGACAACGTCTGGGGCGAGCAGCACGAAGACGCCACGCGCCGCGACTTCACTATCAACGCGATGTACTACGATCCGGCCACGCAAACCGTGCTGGACTATCACGACGGCATGGCCGATATCCGCGCGCGCCTGTTGCGCATGATCGGCGATCCGGCCACGCGTTATCGCGAAGATCCGGTGCGCATGCTGCGCGTCGTGCGCTTCGCGGCGAAGCTCGGCTTCGAAATCGACGAGGCCACGCGCGCGCCGATCAAGGATCTCGCCGACCTGATGAACAACGTGCCCGCCGCGCGTCTCTTCGATGAAATGCTGAAGCTGCTGCTCTCGGGTCATGCGCTCGCGTGTCTCACACGGCTGCGTCAGGAAGGCTTGCATCATGGCGTGCTGCCGCTGCTCGACGTCGTGCTCGAACAGCCGCACGGCGAGAAGTTCGTCACGCTCGCGCTCACGAGCACCGACGAGCGCGTGCGCGCCGGCAAGCCGGTTTCGCCGGGCTTTCTCTTCGCCACGCTCTTGTGGCACGACGTGCAGACGCGCTGGCAGCAATACACCGCGAACGGCGAGTATCCGGTGCCTGCCTTGCATCGCGCGATGGACGATGTCCTCGACATGCAGACCGAGAAGCTCGCGATCCACAAGCGCTACTCGTCGGACATGCGCGAGATCTGGAGTCTTCAGCATCGGCTGGAAAAGCGCGGCCGCAGCGCGCTGAAGCTGCTGGAACACCAAAGATTCAGAGCGGGGTATGATTTCCTGCTACTGCGTTGCGAATCGGGCGAACTCGATGCGGCCATCGGCCAGTGGTGGAGCGACTTCATCGACGGCGATCATGCCGAGCGCGAAGCACTGTTGTCGCAAGGCGGCAAGGAGCGCAACGGCCCGAAGAAGCGCAGGCGCCGCAGCAACGCGAAACGCCGCTCGGGCGAGCCGGGTGCGCCGGTCGAGCAGGCTGAACAAGGAAACGATGGCGACACGATCTCGAGTGCGGCGAACAAGCGCGAAGACGCCGACAACGAGTAACGCCGGTTTTGGTTACAGTAGCGAAGAGCGACGTTGCTTTCCTCGCTTTTCGCTGTGACCCACGCGTAGGACTTCTGCCATGACGATTGCTTATCTGGGCCTGGGGGCGAATCTCGGCGATGCGCGCCAGACCCTGAAAGACGCAGTCGTGTGTCTCGCTCAGCAACACACGATCACCGTGCTCGCGAAATCGAGCCTCTATCGCACCGCCCCGATCGATGCATCGGGCGACGACTATTTCAATTGCGTCGTCAAGCTCGAAACGAGCCTGCCGGCGCGATCGCTTCTGCGCCTGTGTCATCACATCGAAGAGCAGTTCGGGCGCGAGCGGCCGTATCGCAATGCGCCGCGCACGCTCGATCTCGACATCCTGCTGTACGGTGCATCGAGCATCGACGAAGCGGATCTCGTCGTGCCGCACCCGCGCATGACCGAGCG
>Ga0207426_1001490_pt1 | contig 19163 bp, 15 predicted proteins | sample AraplaMF_Cvi_mMS_FD_184265 | JGI IMG/M metagenome (GOLD analysis project Ga0207426, IMG submission 184265) | Arabidopsis root microbial communities from the University of North Carolina, USA - plate scrape MF_Cvi_mMS (SPAdes) (version 2) | ecosystem: Host-associated > Plants > Roots > Endosphere... | reverse complement strand
TCGGAGACCGTGGAGGAGGAGAAGTTCTGCCACGAGCTGTTCGGCATGGGCCCGACCGACTACTTCGAGTCGACCGGCTGGCTCGGTGACGACGTGTGGATGGCGCACTGCGTCCACATGAACGACTCCGACATCGCCGCCTTCGCCCGCACCGGCACCGGCGTCGCGCACTGCCCGTCCTCCAACGCCCGCCTCGCGGCCGGCATCGCCCGCGTCCCCGACCTGCTCGCGGCCGGCGTCCCGGTCGGCCTCGGCGTCGACGGCACCGCCTCCAACGAGTCCGGCGAACTCCACACCGAGCTGCGCAACGCCCTGCTCATCAACCGGCTCGGCGCCCACCGGGAAGCCGCCCTCAACGCCCGCAAGGCGCTGCGGCTCGGCACCTACGGCGGTGCGCAGGTCCTCGGCCGGACCGCCGAGATCGGCTCACTGGAAGCCGGCAAGCTCGCCGACCTCGTGCTGTGGAAGCTGGACGGCCTCGGCCACTCCTCCATCGCCGACCCGGTCACCGCGCTGGTCTTCGGCGCCGCCGCACCGGTCACCCTCTCCCTCGTCGGCGGCCGGCCGGTGGTCGAGGACAACCACCTCAGCAACGTCGACGAGGACGCCATCGCCCGCACCGCGCGGGCGGAGGCCCAGCGTCTGGCCCGGATCGCCGCCGAGGGCTGACCCCCACGGCGCGGTCACGCGACCGGCGCACACCCCTGACTCGGCCGGGAGGGACGGCTCCCGGCCGGGCTTGTGGATCCGAGCGGGATCCACAAGCGCCGGACCCCGGGGGTACGGGAACTCCCGTACCCCCGGGTCCGGTTGGCCCGGCCACCACCGTCCACGCGTCACAAGCGCGCCCGGCCCACCACGCTCACCAGGCGACTTCCCGCAGTACGCACCACATCGCACGCCCTCCGTGACAGCCTCGCCTCGCCGGCCCCCGGCGACGCAGAAAACGAAGGAGGCCCGCAGTGGCCGCAATGACCGGGCAGCAGTCGGAGGGGGACCGGAAACATCCGGTCGATGAGACCCTCCCGCCCTTCAAGATGTTCACCAGCGGCCTCCAGCATGTGGCCGCGATGTACGCGGGTGTGGTGGCCCCACCGATGATCGTGGGCCCGGCCTGTGGGCTGAGCGCCACCGAGACCGCCTTCCTGATGGGCGCCAGCCTCTTCACCGCGGGGATCGCCACCCTCCTCCAGACCCTGGGCTTCTGGAAGGTCGGCGCCAAGCTCCCGTTCGTCAACGGTGTCTCGTTCGCCGGTGTCACACCGATGGTCGCCATCGGCAAGGCGCAGAGCCCCGGCGACGCCCTCCCGATCATCTTCGGCGCGGTGATCGTCGCCGGTGTACTGGGATTCCTCGTCGCGCCCTACTTCTCCAAGCTCGTACGGTTCTTCCCGCCGGTGGTCACCGGCACCGTCATCACCCTGATCGGCGTCTCGCTGCTGCCGGTGGCCTTCAACTGGTCCCAGGGCGGTAACGACCGGGCCCCGGACCACGGTTCGCTGACGAATATCGGGATGGCCGCGCTGACCTTCGTGATCGTGCTGGTGCTGCGCCGGGTGCTGCGCGGCTTCCTCCAGCAGATCGCGATCCTGCTCGGGCTGATCGCCGGCACCCTGATCGCGATACCCGTCGGCATCACCCACTTCTCCGCGCTCTCCCAGGCGTCACTGGTCGGCTTCCCGACGCCGTTCCACTTCGGTGCCCCGCAGTTCGACATCGCCGCGATCGTCAGTATGTGCATCGTGATGCTGGTCTGCATGACCGAGTCGACGGCCGACATGCTCGCCCTCGGCAGGATCGTCGGCCGCCCGGCGGACGAGCGCACCATCGAGGGCGGACTGCGCGCCGACACCCTCGGCACCGCCCTCAGCCCGCTGTTCAACGGCTTCGCCAACAGCGCCTTCGCCCAGAACATCGGCCTGGTCGCGATGACCAAGGTGCGCAGCCGCTTCGTCGTGGCGACCGGCGGTCTGATCCTGATCGTGCTCGGCCTGTGCCCGGTGGCCGCCTCGGTCATCTCGCTGGTCCCGCTGCCGGTCCTCGGTGGCGCGGGCATCGTGCTCTTCGGCTCGGTGGCCGCCAGCGGCATCCAGACGCTGGCCTCCGCCGCGATGGAGAAGGGGGACAACGCCCTGATCGTCGCGGCGGCCGTCGGCATCGGTCTGATCCCGATCGCCGCCCCGGACTTCTACCACCACCTCCCCAAGGACCTGCTGGTCGTCCTGGACTCCGGCATCAGCACCGGCTGTCTGGTCGCCATCGCCCTCAACCTCGCCTTCAACCACTTCGGCCGGAAGACGGCGGACGGGGACGCCGGGGACGCCGGGGACGCCGGGGGCGCGACCACGGCGGACGATGCGGTGGCGGTGGGGCACGGCGACCCGGCGCCCGCCCACTGACGCCGGGCGGCCCGACGGCCCGTAGGGGAGCGGCATCCGGCGCTTCCCTACGGGCCGTCGGGCGTGGTGCGGGTGGCGGTCCCGGTGGCGGTGCGGGTGCGGCCCGCGGGGTCAGCCGAGGTGGTAACGCTCCCCGTAGACCTTCCAGTTCAGCGGGGTGTGCAGATCGAGGTTGCCGTCCTTCAGGAACACCCGCTGCGCGGTGTCGATCCGGCTGGTGTCACTGTGTGCTTCCTCCTGCCGCATCGCCCACACCCGGGCGTCGAGGAAGGCGTTGAGGTAGGTCTTCTCGTCGCCGCCCCGGGACGGCGGTTCGGCCTTGGCCAGGGCCCGCTTGCGGATGGCGGGGAAGCCGGTCGGGTCGTCGCCCTCGCCGTGCACCACGAGCGCGTCGTAGTACGCGAACTGCCCCAGTGCCCCGATGCCGTCGGCCTTGCCCTGCTCGACCGCGGGACGGAAGTACAGCCGGTCCCGCTCATCGTTCTGGGCCGTCCGGAACGCGGGGTCCCGGGCGGCCTTCTTCCACGCCTCGGGGAAGCCGGGGTCCAGGCCGTCGTGCGAGTCGCCGCCGTCCACCGCACGCAGGGCGGGGAGGTACCCGGCCAGGACGTTGTCGGGCTTGCGGTGGGTGTAGAGCTCGACGAGTTCGAGCATGTCGTGCGTCCCGGACGTGAAGCCGATGATGCCGCCGGTGTAGCCCCGGCCGTCACCGATGTCCTCGATGTACTGATACTGGGCCCGCCAGTTCAGGGAGGAGTTCTCCGCACTGGAGACCAGCTGCATGGCGATCTCCTTCTTCGCCGGGTCGTCCAGGCCCGTCGCCGCGCGCGCCGTGTGCCGGACGTGGTGGCCCGGGGCCGTACGGGGCGGGGCATCCGGCGGGACCGTGCAGGCGCCGGCGGCGGCCACGGTGAGCAGTACGAGGCCCAGGGAGAGACAGGCGGTGGTGGCTCCGGGCACGGCCCGGCCTTTCGCTCGGGTGTGCATGGCGTCCTCCGGTCGGAGCGCGCGGTGGGGTTCAGTCCAGCAGTCCGCGCAGCAGTTCATGGATGCCCGGCCCCGGGTCGAAGTCCTCGGCGGGGAAGGCGAGTTGATGGAAGGCGGCGCCGTCCATGTAGTCGAAGAGGATCTCGCAGTGCCGGCGCGGGTCCGGCGAGCCGAAGCGCTCCAGCCACTCCGCTCCCCAGCCGATGACGGTCTCGCGGCCGCGGGTGAGTGCCGGGCGGAGTTCGGGGCGGGCGGTGGCCTCCAGGTAGAGCGCGAAGCGGGCGGCGGTCCTGGCCCGCTCGGGTCCGGTCGCGTACTGGAGGAACCGGGTGACGGTGTCGGCGAGTTCTCCGGCGTCGGCCGGGTTGGCGGCCGCGGCGAAGTTCTCCCAGTCGCGGCGCTCCAGGACCTGGAGGTGGTCGACTATGCCGTCGATCAGGGCCGCCCGGTTGCGGAAGTAGTTGGAGGTGGTGCCGGACGGGACGCCTGCCGCGGCGTCGACGGCCTGGTACGTCAGCCGCCGCGCCCCCTCGCTCCCCAGTACCTGGATCCCCGCGTCCAGTACCTGATCCCGTCGTCGTGCCACCCGAACGCCCTTCGCCGTGCGCTTTTACTATGTTTGTAGTGCCGATCCACTACGGACATAGTAGCGTGCCGCCATGACTCGGACACCGCGTACGGCTGCCGTCGTCGGCGGCGGCATCGGCGGGCTCGCCACCGCCCTCTTCCTCCGCAGGAGCGGCTGGTCGGTCGAGGTCTTCGAACGCGCCGACCACCTCCCCGCGACCGGTACCGCCCTCGGACTGTGGCCCACCGCGCTGGCTGCTCTGGACGCCCTCGGCGTCGGCGCACAGGTGCGCTCGCTGAGCCGGCCGCAGACCTCGGGCGCCTTTCTGCGGCCCGACGGCGGCCGGATCGCCACCCTCGACCTCGCGGCCATGAAGCGGCGCACCGGCGAGGTGGGCCGCCTCATCTCCCGGCCCGATTTGCTCTCCCTCCTGCATACGGCGGCAGGGGAGATCACGTTCGGCGAGCGCATCGCGGATATCCAGGCGCTGGAGGGCTCGTACGACGTGGTGATCGCGGCCGACGGCCTCAACAGCGCGGCCCGTACGGCACTGTTCGGCCCGCGCCACCGCCCCCGGTACGTCGGTGCGTCCTCCTGGCGCGGCACGGTCGACGGAGAGACCGGCGGCAGCACCGAGACCTGGGGCGAGGGCCTGCGCTTCGGCATCACGCCCAGCTCGGGCGGCCGGACCAACTGGTTCGCCGTGCCGACCGCACTGCGCACGTACGACCGGGCCCGGCGGCCGGCGACCCGGCGGCTGGTGCGTACCGCGCGGCTGATGAACCGGATGGCCCACGCCCGGCGGCTGCCCGGCCTGCGGAACGCCGCGCTGCGGACCGCGGTGACGGTGGGCGGTCGGCTGGGCTGAGTGCCGCCGGGCGGATCGCCTCAGGCGCGGGGCGCGGCGAGCACCTCCGCGAGCTGCTCCGCCATCCAGTCGAGTTCGTCGGCCTCGATGACCAGGGGCGGGGCGAGGCGGATCGTGGAGCCATGAGTGTCCTTGGCGAGGATGCCCCTGGCCAGGAGCCGTTCGCAGGCCTCGCGCCCCGACATCAGCTGCGGGTCGATGTCGATCCCGCTCCAGAGCCCGCGGCTGCGGACCGCGCGGACGCCGTGGCCTATGAGTCCTTCGAGCCGCTTGCGGTGCTGCTCGCCGAGCCGGGTGGCCCGCGCCTGGTATTCGCCGGTCCGCAGCAGTTCGACGACGGCGTGTCCGACGGCGGCGGCCAGCGGATTGCCGCCGAAGGTCGAGCCGTGGTTGCCGGGCCGGATGACACCGAGGGTCTCACGACGGCCGACCACGGCAGAGACGGGCACGATGCCGCCGCCGAGGGCCTTGCCCAGGATGTACAGATCCGGGGTGACGCCTTCCGCTTCGCAGGCGAAGGTGGTGCCGGTGCGGCCGAGACCGGACTGGATCTCGTCGGCCACGAACAGGACGTTCTCCCGGCTGCACAGCGCGCGCACGGCCGGGAGGTACCCCTGCGGCGGGATCACCACGCCCGCCTCACCCTGGATCGGTTCGAGCAGCACCGCCACGGTGTGCTCGTCGACCGCGGCCGCCAGCGCGTCGGCGTCCCCGTAGGGCACGGAGCGGAAGCCGGGTGTGAACGGGCCGAAGCCGTCCCGCGCGACGGCGTCCGAGGAGAAGCTCACGATCGTGGTGGTACGCCCGTGGAAGTTGCCGTCGGCGACGATGATGTTGGCGCGGCCCGCGGGCACGCCCTTGACCTCGTAGCCCCATTTCCTGGCCACCTTCAGCGCGGTCTCCACGGCCTCGGCGCCGGTGTTCATCGGCAGGACCAGGTCCATCCCGGCGAGTTCGGCGAGGTCCCGGCAGAACGGGCCGAGCCGGTCGTTGTGGAAGGCGCGGCTGGTGAGGGTGAGCCGTTCGAGCTGTTCCCGGGCCGCGGCCAGCAGCCGGGGGTGGCCGTGGCCGAAGTTGAGCGCTGAATAGCCGGCCAGGCAGTCCAGGTAGCGGCGGCCGCCGACATCGGTCACCCACGAGCCCTCGCCGGAGGTGAGAACCACCGGCAGCGGCTGGTAGCTGCGGGCGGTGGCGGTCTCGGCGAGGTCGAGGTGCTGCCGGGCCTCGGGGGCGAGCGGGAGGTCGCCGGTGGTGCCGGTGGCGGTCATGGGTGGTTCCTCGTTCCTGAGTGGTGCGGGTGCGAGAGGGGGGATGCGGGAGGTGTGGGCGGTGCCGCGCCCGTGGCGGGTGTCAGGGCCGGGGGGATGAACTGCTCCGCGGCGGCCACATAGCCCGCGAGCAGGGCGTGGGCGACGTCCCGCACCCGTTCGTCGGGCGGCAGAAACGTCGGGGAGTGCAGCTGCTCGGTGCCACCGTGCGTTCCCACGAACAGCATCAGCGCGGGCATCCGCGCGGAGAAGTACGAGAAGTCGTCCGCGCCCGCGGACCGCAGATCGGTGGCGACCTTCAGCCCGAGGGAGGCGAGCAGCGGCTGGGTCGCGGCGGTCAGCGTCGCGTCGTTGTCGAGCACCGGCTCGCCCCGGGTGATCCGGACGTCCGCGGTGCAGCCGTATGCCTTGGCCACCAACTCGGCGGTCTCCACCAGCCGTTGATGGAGGAACTCGCGGTCGGCGGTCCGCATCGCGCGCAGGGTGCCGCCCGCCTCGGCGGAGCCGGGGACGACATTCGCCGCGGTGCCGGCGGCGAGCGTGGTGACGCTCAGCACCACGGAGGACATCGGGTCGGTCTCGCGGCTCACCAGGCTCTGCAGGGCGACCACGACATGGGCGAGGGTGACGACCGGGTCGCGGGTGAGGTGCGGGTAGGCCGCGTGGCCGCCGTCGCCCCGGACGGTCACGGTGAACTCGTCCGCCGAGGCGTTGACGCCACCCGGGGTGCAGGCGACGGTGCCCGCCGCCAGCAGCGGCTGGACATGCGCCCCGACGGCCGCCCTGCACTGCTCCCGGTCGAGGATCCCGTCCTCGGTGACGTCCTGCGCGCCCGAAGGATAGGTCTCCTCGCGGGGCTGCAATACGGCGAGCAGCGGGGCCGGGCCGCCGATCCGGTCCACCGCCCGCGCGAGGGCGACCAGCGCGGCCAGGTGCACATCATGACCGCAGGCATGCATCACCCCCGGGTGCCGGGACTCCCAGGGCACCCCGGTCTCCTCGTGCACCGCCAGGGCGTCGAGTTCCCCGCGTACGGCGATGGCCGGACCGCCGCCGCCCACACGGACCACGGCTCCGGTGCCCGCGACCTCCGTAGCGGCGTGCCCGCCCGGCAGTGCGGCGAGCACCAGCTCGCGGGTGGCGGCCTCGTCGCCGGACAGCCCGGGCCGGGCATGGAGTTGATGGCGCAACTCGACGGCGGCGTCCAGCTCCAGTTCGAGCTGCGCCGCGAGGGCGGTGAGGGTGGTATCGCTGCTCATGCGCCGCCCTCCAGACGGTAGATCCGGCGGGCGTTGTCGTGTCCGATCATGCGGGCCACCCGGATCGCCTCATCGAGGTCCCATTCGCCGCTGCCGACCCAGGGCGCCATCGCCCGCAGCATGCCGCGCCGCCACAACAGCGCGCCCAGATGGTGCAGTTCGGGTGGTCCCCAGGCGTCGCTGGAGAAGAGGATCTTGGCGAACGGAGCCAGCTCCAGCGATTCGGCGACCACGGCGTCGGAGCGCACCCCGGTGTAGTTCACCCCGAGCCCGACATCGAAGAAGACATGCGGGAAGACCTGCGCCAGATAGCCGGCGTTGCGGTGGAAGGGGTAGCAGTGCAGCAGCAACAGGTCGACGCCGTGCGGCTGCACATTCCTGATGAACCGGGTGAGCAGCAGCGGGTCGCAGCGGTGCAGTTCCACGTCCGGATCGCCGTATCCGGCGTGCAGTTGGATGGGCAGCCCCCGGTCGACCCCGGACCACAGCAGGAAGCGCAGCAGCACCGGGTCGCTGACCCGTACGGTTCCGGTGCGCGCGCACTCGGCCAGCCAGGCCCCGGCCGCCGCGGTCACCTCGTCGTCGGACGGCCGCGCGGGGTCGAAGTCGAAGCCGAACCGGTAGGCGACGATGCTCTTGAGGCCGACCGCGTCCACGGTCCGTGCGGCGAGGGTCTCGCGGAACCGCTCGGGCAGGTCGGCCGCGGCCACACCGCTACGGGCCACGTCCTCCAGTACCGACTCCAGCCGTACGATCTCGTCGACGGGGCGTCCGGAGGCCCGGGCCATCTCGTCGGTGCCGAGGATCTCCGCGCCGCCGTACCCGGTCTCCAGCAGGTAGTGGTCGATGCCCGAGGCCGCGAGGAGCCGGCGGTTGACGTCGGCCGCGCCCAGTTCGCGGCGCCGGGAGAGATATACCTCCGGCGCGGAGTGCGCGGGGAGGCCGAGCACCGGGGCGCACCAGCGGCGCACCGCGAACCCGAGCTGCGAGTCGAACTGGGTCATCCACGGCGGGACCGGGCGGTCGGACTCGGTGAGCATCAGCTCCAGTCCGGCGCGGTCGACGTCGTCGCGGAGCGCGCCGTGGACATGGTGGTCCACCAGGGGCAGTTCCGCGAGCGCCGCCGCCAGGGCATCAGTAGACATCGGCAACCTTCCGGATACGTGCGGCCTCGTCCAGCCCGGCCAGCTGCGCGAGCTCGGTCCGCTTGACCGACAGATGGGTGGCGAGCAGCCGCGGGTCGAACCACGACCGCACGACCTCGTCCGCTTCGAGTGCGTGCAGGGCCTCTTCGAGGGAGGAGGGGAGGGCGGGGACCCTGTCGAGCACCGCGGCGTCGGTGTCCTCCGGCCACACCGTGGGTTCGTCGTAGTCGCGGACCAGCCCTTCCAGCCCGGCGCGGAGCAACACCCCCAGGGCGAGCCAGGGATTGGCGGTGGCGTCCGCCGCGCGGTACTCCAGGTTGAACTGGGCGGCGGGATCGGACCCGGCGAGCTGGGTCGTGGGGCAGATCCGCAGCAGCGACTCGCGGTTGTGCTCGGCCAGGAAGATCCCGCCGGCGCTCCAGCGGTGCGGGGTGAGCCGGAGGAAGGAGACCGGGCTCGGCGCCGTCCAGGCGGTCAGCGCCGGGGTGTGGCGCAGGATGCCGGCGGAGAACCGGGCGCCGAGCGCCGAGAGGCGGCCCGGCCGCGCGGCGTCGTAGAGGACCGGACGGCCCTCGGCGTCCCGCAGGCTCAGATGGAGATGGACCCCGTTGCCCACCCCGTCGGGTGCGAGGAGGGGCGCGAAGCTGACCGGCAGACCACGACGGCGGGCGAGGTCGCGCACCAGCTCCTTGAGGAGGACGGCGCGGTCGGCGGCGGCCATCGCGGTGCCGGGGCGCAGGGTGATCTCGAACTGGCCGTCCCCGTATTCCGGGAGCCAGTTCTCCGGCTGGAACCCGGCCTGCTCCAGGAGCCGTACGAGGTCCGAGCCGAAGGGCTCCGCCTGGCGGAAGCGCTGGAGCGAGAACGGCGGGCTCACCGGCAGTCCGCCGAGCACGAATTCGTGCTCGATGGCGGCGACCACCTCGATCCCGGTGCGCTCGCGCAGCTCCTCGACCGCGTTGCGGAGGAAGGTGCGCGGGCAGCAGGGCCAGGGTTCCCCGTCGGGCAGGGTCTGGTCGGCGAGGTAGAGCCGTTGTGCGGGCGCGTCCCCGTCCGCCGGGATGTCGACGCCGGTGGCCGGGTCCGGGATCAGCCGCAGGTCGCCCCGTGAACCGAAGACGTTGTCGGGCGCGATCGGGCCGAACGCGGAGATCGCGAGATCGGCCGGGACCCATCCGGTGCCGGTGCGCAGCGCGGAGGCATGGTCCGAGGCGGGCACCGCACGACCCCGTACCTGCCCGGCCAGATCGCAGGTGGCGACGAAGACGGTGGCGGCGTCGGTCATCGGGGAGTCCTCGGGTGCGGTGCGGAGGGCGGGGGAAGGGCAGGGGGCGGCGGGACCGAGGAGTCCCGGCCCCGTCCCCGTCGTGTGCACCAGGGTCATGAAAGAACCTTTCGGTTCGGGTCGGGCAGCTGCGCGTCGGCGACCAGCTCGCCGGCCAGCCGGGCGCCGATGCGCCGGGTGAGAGAGGGGGCGAACAGGACGACCGCGACACCGGCCAGGCACCAGGCTGCGGCGATCCAGGGGAAGTAGGTGTAGGGCGCGCGCTGGCCGGTCGACTGCTGGAGGAAGACGAAGCCCAGATAGCCCAGCCCGGCGACCGGCACCACCAGCTCCCAGCGGGGGATACGGCCCCGGCCGGAGAGGGTGAAGACGATCACCCCGACGCCGGCGACCGCGTAGACCACCAGGACGCACAGCACGCCGAGGGTGGCGTACCAGTAGTACGTGTCGAAGGCGCCGGCCCCGGTCCCGTACATCACCGCGGCCAGCGCCGCCGCGACGGCGCCGCACACCCGCAGCGCCGTGGTCGGGGCACCGGTGACGGGGTGGGTGCGGGCCAGGACGCGCGGCCCGAAGCCGTCCCGGGCCAGCGCCTGGACCATACGGGCGGCCGCCGCCGAGGAGGACAGCGCAGCGGCGAACGCGGAGGCGACCGCGGTGAAGGCGATGACCAGCGCGAACCAGGTGCCGATGTACTGCCCGGAGAGCGACGACAGGGCCGACTCCGCCGCACCGAACTCGCGCACGCCCTGGGCGTCGGTGCCGAAGCCGATGGTCTGGGCGAACATCATCAGGACGTAGAGGCCACCGGTCAGCAGCACACTGCCGGCCAGCGCACGGGGGATGTTGCGCCTGGGATCGTCGGTCTCTTCACCCAGCGACGCACACGCCTCGAACCCGGCCCAGGACAGGAAGGCGAAGACGGTGGCCGTGATGACCGCGCCGTACGTGGTGCCGCCGGCGGTGAACACCGACAGGTCCAGGCTCTGGTGCCGGGGCGCCGACCCCGTGGCGGCCCGCCCCATGACGACGGCGGCGAGCACCAGCATGGCGAGGATGCCGATGCCCTCCACGATCAGCAGGGTGCGGGCGGTGGTGCGGCCGTCGCGGGAGTTGAGCGCGGTGACGCCGACGGCCGCGAGGAGCGCGACGGCCACCCAGGGGCCGGTGGAGCGGATGCCCAGCGCGTGCAGGAAGGCCTGGGCGAAGACACCGGTCGCGGCGAGGGTGCAGACGAGAAAGGCGAGGTAGGTGCCCAGCAGGGCGAAGCCGCCGAAGAAACCGGCGCGCGGGCCGATGGTGGCCCCGGCCAGGGCGTAGACGGAACCGGCCTGGTGGAAGTGCTGGGTCAGCCGCCAGAAGCCGTAGGCGACCAGGCCGACACCGAGCAGACCGAGAAGGAAGACGAGCGGGACGGCCTTGCCGACCGTGGCTGCCACTCCCGCCCCGTTGAGGCCCATGGCGAGCGTAGGTCCCATCAGACCGACGGAGAGGGTCAGCGCTTCCCACAAGCGCAGCTTGCGTGTTCGAGGGGGATTCGACACAGGGCGCTCCGAGGAGGAGACGGGGCTGCGTCCGCAGCAGCCCGAGTCCCGTCATGAAACATACGTTCCACGTGGCGCGTCAATGGGTGTGGATGAAATATTCATTTCACCGCCCTCATTCCATGGTGCGGTCGCCCGATGCCTCCTCCGCTGCCCGCATCCGCTCCTCGGCGGCCCTCCCCAGGCGCACATGCACCGCGGCCACCAGCGTCTCCACCACCGCCACCGGCGCCACGATGCTGTCGAACGGACTGGGTGCCTCGACCCGCACCGGCAGCACCACATCCGCGAACTCGGCCACGGGGGACAGCCACGGATCGGTGAACAGCACCACCCGCGCGCCGCGCTCATGCGCCAAACGGGCCAGCTCCACGGTGTCGCGCTGATAGCGCCGGAAGTCGAAGACCACGCACACCTCCCGCCGCCCGAGATCCACCCGGAAGCCGCCGTCCTGGCCGGGGGCCGGTATGTGCACCTGGGTGCCCGGCCGCAGCAGCCGCAGATGCAGGTCCAGGTACTCGGCCAGCAGCCGGGAGAACCGCCCGCCGAAGCTCACGATCCGCTTCGCCGGGTCACAGATCAGCTCCACCGCCCGGTCGAACTCCTGCTCCGGCAGCGCGGCGAAGGTCTGGCCCAGCGCCCCCCGGCCGACCTCCTCCGCCGCCTCGATCAGCTCCGAGGTCGGCGAGCTCTCGCTGACCACCGGCCGCAGGGTCAGCGGCGAGGCACGGCGGGCCTGCACCTCGTCCCGCAGCGACTGCTGGAACTGCCGGTAGCCGTCGAAGTCGAGCCGGGCGACGAAGCGGACGACGGTCGGCGGGCTCACCCCCGCCCGCGCGGCCAGCCCGGACGTCGACTCCAGGCCCGCCGCGGGGTAGTGCGCCATCAGCGCCCGAGCGATCTTGAGCTCCGCGGGCGACAGGGAGCCCTGGACCCGACGCAGCCGCTCGGCCACCGTCGTCCCCAACTCCTGGCCCGCGCCCGCGTCCCCGCGCGCTCCCGACGGCGCACCCTGATCTCCTGGCCGACGATCCATCCGACTGCCTCTCCACTTGGTGATCACATGACACCACACCGCGCCGGGGCACCCACAGTGCCGCGGGGTGGCGGCGAAAACGCCGCTGTGCCGCGGTTCCGGAGGGGAACCGCGGCACAGCCGGGATGTACGCCGGGGCTGCTCAGCCCAGCAGCTCGTACGCGGGCAGCGTCAGGAACTCCGCGTAGTCAGCGTCCAGCGCCACCTTCAGCAGCAGGTCATGGGCCTGCTGCCACTTGCCCGAGGCGAAGGCGTCCGCGCCGATCTCGGCGCGGATGGCGGCCAGTTGCTCCGCGGCGATCGTGCGCACCAGGTCCGCGGTGGCCTTCTCACCGTTCTCGAAGACGACCCCGGCGTCGACCCACTGCCAGATCTGGGAGCGGGAGATCTCGGCGGTCGCGGCGTCCTCCATGAGGCCGAAGATCGCGACGGCACCCAGGCCGCGCAGCCAGGCCTCGATGTATCGGGTGCCGACCTGGACCGCGTCGATCAGGCCCTGGTAGGTGGGCTTGGCGTCGAGGGAGTCGATGGCGATGAGGTCGGCGGCCGAGACCGAGACGTCCTCGCGCAGCCGGTCCTTCTGGTTCGGCCGGTCGCCGAGCACCGCGTCGAAGGAGGCCCGGGCGACCGGGACCAGGTCGGGGTGGGCGACCCAGGAGCCGTCGAAGCCGTCGCCGGCCTCCCGGTCCTTGTCGTTCCTGACCTTGGTGAGGGCCTGCTCGTTGGCCTCCGGGTCGCGGCGGTTGGGAATGAAGGCCGCCATCCCGCCGATCGCGTGCGCCCCGCGCTTGTGGCAGGTGCGGACGAGGAGTTCGGTGTAGGCGCGCATGAACGGGGCCGTCATCGTGACCGCGTTGCGGTCCGGGAGGACGAACTTGGCGCCGCCGTCACGGAAGTTCTTGACGATGGAGAAGAGGTAGTCCCAGCGGCCGGCGTTCAGGCCCGAGGCGTGGTCGCGCAGCTCGTAGAGGATCTCCTCCATCTCGTACGCGGCCGTGATGGTCTCGATCAGGACGGTGGCACGCACCGTGCCCTGGGGGATGCCGACATAGTCCTGGGCGAAGACGAAGATCTCGTTCCAGAGGCGGGCCTCCAGGTAGGACTCGGTCTTCGGCAGGTAGAAGTACGGGCCCTTGCCGAGGTCCAGCAGGCGCCGGGCGTTGTGGAAGAAGTACAGCCCGAAGTCCACCAGGGCACCGGGCACCGGCCGCCCCTCGAACTGGAGGTGACGCTCGTCCAGGTGCCAGCCGCGCGGCCGCATCACGACGGTGGCGAGCTCCTCGGCGGGCTTGAGGGCGTACGACTTGCCGGAGGTGGCATCGGTGAAGTCGATCCGGCGCTCGTAGGCGTCGATCAGGTTGAGCTGCCCGGAGACGACGTTCTCCCAGGTCGGCGCCGAGGCGTCCTCGAAGTCGGCGAGCCAGACCTTGGCACCCGAGTTGAGCGCGTTGATGGTCATCTTGCGGTCGGTGGGACCGGTGATCTCCACCCGGCGGTCGTTGAGCGCCGCGGGCGCCTCGGCGACCTTCCAGCTGTCGTCGGCGCGGACGGCCGCGGTCTCCGGGAGGAAGTCCAGCGTGCTGGTCCGGGCGATCTCGGCGCGGCGCTCGGCACGGCGGGCCAGCAGCTCGTCGCGGCGCGGGGTGAACCGGCGGTGAAGCTCGGCGACGAAGGTGAGCGCGGCGTCGGTGAGGACCTCTCCCTGGCGTTCGGGGGTGTGCGCGGGGTCGACTTCGGCGATGGCCAGCGGGGACGGCGCTGGTGCGGACATGAGCTGTCACTCCATTCAGCGGCGGTGCCCGGCGGCCGCCGGAACGCCGGGCGGCACGGGGTGCCGCGGGCTCCCGGATACGGTCGCGGGCGCCGACTGGGGTTCAGGGCGCTTCTGACCAGTGGAGACTAGTTTCCTTATCGCGGAACTTCAATGGTTTGTTGATGTCGAGATTCTCAGGCTCGACAGAAGTAGTGATCGAATGGCTCTCGGTGCCACACCGGTCACTCTCCATTACTCCCGCCCCTGGCGCGCCGAGTGCCCGCCGGCGCCCGCTCTCACTCCAGACGGTGAAGATCCTCCGGCGTGTCGATGTCGTACGGCTCCGCGATGTCGGAGCACTCGACGAGGGTGAGGACGTCCGCATGCCTCTGGAGGTAGGCCCGCGCACCGCGGTCGCCCTCCGCGGTCGCCGCGATGTCCGCCCAGCGGTCGGCGCCGAAGAGCACCGGGTGCCCCCGCCGGCCGCCGTACGCCGCGGAGACGAGCGAGCCGCGCCCGCGGTACGCCGCCACCACCCGCGCCACCGCCGCGGCGCCGATGCCCGGCTGATCCACCAGGGCCACCACCACCGCATCCGCCCCCGACTCCGCCAGCGCGGCCAGTCCCGCCCGCAGCGAAGTGCCCATCCCCCGGGCCCAGTCCGGGTTCTCCGAGAGGCCGTACGCCGCCAGCTCGGCCCGTTCACGCACGGAAGCGGCGGCCGCCCCCAGCACGATGTGTACCGGGTGGCAGCCGCCGTCCCGCAGGGCCCGTGCGGCGTGCTCGACCAGCGGCCTTCCCCGGTGGTCGAGCAGTGCCTTGGGCCGTCCCCCCAGTCGCCGCCCGCCGCCCGCGGCGAGCAGCAGACCGGCCACCCTCCCCTCGGGCTGCCCGGCGCTCCGCGTCCCCTCAGGGGCGTCCGGCCGGGCGTGGTGCGGCAGTTCTCGCGGGTCTTCCGGTGCTGTCGGTGCCATGGGGACTGCTTACCTCATGGCACCCCGCTGCGCGGCCCGTTGGGGCGCGGCCGACCGGGTCAGGCCGCGTCACCGGCGGCCCGTGGCCGGGGAATGTGTGGCCGGAACCGGTCCCGCAGCTGGTGCGTCCGTTCCTCCGCCCGCCGGCGTTCGGCGACATAGCGGTCTATGTGCTCCATCGTGATTTCCGAGGCGTCCGACAGGCCGTACGCGCGGCAGATGAGTTGGACGACGCTGACACGGCGGGGGTTCGAGCCGGTGCCGGGGCCGGAGCGGGACTCCATGGCAATCTCCGATCCAGTGATATGCCGGATATTTCCTTGAAAGGGAGAATGCTCCATCGTGCCGCGCCATACGCATCGGATCCTGCGTGCCCACACCAAAGGGGGGCCGGGGGAACGCATGTGCCGACGCATCATCAGGCCATTTTTGGGCACCGCGCGCCAGGGCCGCTCCCGGGCCGCCTCGGGCGTCAAAACCCGTCGCGAAAGCGGCTCTTCGGACAAGGCGGCCGTTCGCCGACCGGCGATGTGAGGGTGCGGCGCCTGGCCGGATAAGGTTCTGCCCCGTTGCGGATGTTGTGGCCGTCGTGCCGACGTGGCGGGCCTTTTTCTGACCGGGGGACAGTAGTAGTGGTGAACAGTTCAGGCGTGTCCGGAATCTTTCAGCCGTTGGAAGGCGACGATCCACGGACGATCGCGGGCTATCGCCTCACGGCAAGGCTCGGCTCCGGCGGTATGGGCAAGGTCTATCTCTCCTACACGCCCGGCGGGCGGCCGGTCGCCATCAAGGTGATCCGCCCCGAGTTCAGCGAGGACGCGGAGTTCCGCCGCCGCTTCAAGCAGGAGGTGCAGTCCGCGCAGCGCGTCCAGGGCCTGTACACCGCGCCCGTCATCGACAGCGACGCCGAAGGCCCCAGCCCCTGGCTCGCCACCGCCTACGTCCCCGGCCCCTCGCTCGCCGCGGCGGTCGCCGAACACGGCAAGCTGCCCGTGCCGACCGTACTGCTGCTGGTCGCCGGGATCGCCGAGGCGCTTCAGGTCATCCACGGCGCGGGCATCGTGCACCGCGATCTGAAGCCGTCCAACGTGCTGCTGGCCGCCGACGGCCCGCGCGTCATCGACTTCGGAATCGCCCGCGCCGCCGACGCCACATCCCTGACCAGCAGCGGCGTCACCGTCGGCACCCCCACCTTCATGGCGCCCGAACAGGCCGCGGGCAGCACCATCAGCCCCGCCACCGATGTCTTCGCGCTCGGCCAGGTCGCCGCCTACGCGGCCATCGGCACCCCCGCGTTCGGCGAGGGCACCTCGCACGGCGTGCTCTACCGCATCGTCCACGAAGAGCCGGACCTGACCGGACTCCCCGACGAGCTGCGGGAGTTGGTGACCCGCTGCCTGTCCAAGGACGCGTCGGACCGGCCGTCCGTCGCCGAGGTGATCGAGCTGTGCGGCGCCGCCTCCGGGCAGACGCAGCTGCGCCGCCCCGAGGAATGGCTGCCCACCGCCGTAGCCGCCGACATCACCACACGCGCCGCCGCGCCCGCGCCCGCACAGACCCCGCCGTCCCCGCTGGAGGCGCCCACCGCGGGTGCCCCGGCCCAGCCGCCGGGCCCGCCCGCCCAGTCGCCGGTCCCGCCGCAGCCGCCGACGCAGCCCGCGGCGCCGGTGCCGACCGCGCTGAACCACCCGCAGACCCCGCCGCCCGGGTTCGGCCCGGCGGCCTACGGGCCGACCGCCGCCGGGGCCGGGGCCGGTGCGCCGACGGCCACGGGCCCGACGGCCACCGGGCCCACGGTCACCGGCCCGGCGATGACCGGTCCGACCGCCCCCGTGCCCGCCGCGCAGCCGCCGAAGAAGAAGCGCAAGGGGCTGATCGCGACCCTGGTGGTGGTCTGTCTGCTGGCCTTCGCGGGCGCCGGCGGCGCCGCCGTCTACACCGTCATGAAGAACGACGGCCAGAAGAAGGACAACCAGGCCGCCGGTGACAGCAAGACGGCGAACAAGGGCGCCTCGCCGACACCCGCCGCGGACCCGACCGCGAGCCCCGGTGACGGCGGTGACGACGCCCCGGCGCAGGACCCGACCCCGGTCGACTACAAGACCATCAACCTGCCCGACGACTACCACATTTCGCTGGCCGACGAGCCGGTCCACCCGACCGACTCGGACAACGACACGGACATCGACTTCTCGTACACGGACAACCCCTACACGGACGACGAGGTCGACACCGAGACCGGCAAGCTGGTGCTGCTCAACGCCGGCCAGGAGGGCACACTCGCCACCTGCCGCAACGAGACCCGGTTCACCGACAGCATCCTGACCAAGCAGCTCTCCAAGGGCGCCCAGATGTGCCTCACCACCAAGTACGGCCATGTCGCCCTGATCACCTTCAAGGGCTACGCCCCGAAGTCCGACCCCAGCAGCTACATGACCATAGACGTCCGGGTATGGCGCAACGCGGTGGAGCCGGAGCAGGACTCCTGAGGGGGTAGGGCGGCGGCCGGCGGGGGAAGGCAGCGGCCGGTGGGGGAAGGGCGCGCTTTCCCACCGCCTCCCCACCGCCTCCCCCGCCCCATCAGGGGTGGGCACCCTCGTCACTACACCCGCCCACCCCCCGAAGGGGGGTGGGCGGCGGGGAAAAAATACGGCCCCGTCACGTCACGGTGAGGCCAAAGCCGCCCAAGCCCAGGCCAAGACCCCGTCAGGCCCCCGCCACACCCGCCCGATTCACCCAGTGATCCGGTTTTTTCGCTCTCCGTATGGCGCGATCAGCGCAGAGTGGCGTTAACTGTCCGGCATTGCGGAACGGGCAACGGCTTTGGAGGACGCCGTCGTTGTGGAACAGCTTCAGAAGGACCGACGAGTGACCGGGGTCGAGGGCGACCCACGGGTCCAGGAACTGCGCGGGGCAGTGGCCCGGCTGCGCCGTCAACTGGCCGTACTTCCAGGGGAGTTACCGGATCGGGTGGCCGCCGATGACGAGCTGGCCGCCTTGGACGCGATGGTGAGTCATGGGATGCCCGAGGTGCCCCGGCTGCGCCGTTCGCTCCTGCTGATCGCCGGGGCCGTCGGCTCCGTGAGTGCGCTGTCGCCCGCGCTGGCAGAGGTGCGCGAGGGCATCGACCGCTTCGGTCAGCTGCCGCGCGCCCGGTGACCACCACCGCGCAGCCCGGACCGGAGTCCGGCGCGCCGGTGCGCCGTACCGGCTCGCGAACGGGGAGCGCGCGCCGCGGCAGCCGTGCGCGTACCGGCGCCGTACGCCGCCTGCCGGCCCGCGAGGGATGTGCCGGGTCCCGCTACGCCGGCGTCTGATTCGCGAGCGCCACCGACAGCTGCGCCGCGACGTCCTGAAGCACCGGCACGATCTTGTCCGTCGATGCCTCGGTCACGCGGCCGGTCGGGCCGGAGATGGAGATCGCCGCCGAGGTGGGGGAGTTGGGCACCGGCACCGCCAGGCAGCGGACGCCGATCTCCTGCTCGTTGTCGTCGACCGCGTAGCCGAGGCGGCGGACGTCGGCGAGCGCTTCCAGGAAGCGGTCCGGGTCGGTGATCGTCTTGTCGGTCGCGGCAGGCATGCCCGTACGGGCGAGCAGCGCGCGGACCTCCTCCGCGGGGTGGTGGGCCAGCAGGGCCTTGCCGACGCCGGTGGAGTGCGGCAGCACCCGGCGGCCGACCTCGGTGAACATCCGTACCGCGTGCCGGGACGGGACCTGAGCGACATAGACGATCTCGTCGCCGTCGAGCAGCGCCATATTGGCGGTCTCGCCGGTCTCCTCGACCAGACGGGCCAGGAACGGCCGGGCCCAGGTGCCCAGCAGCCGTGAGGAGCTCTCGCCGAGCCGGATCAGCCGGGGGCCCAGCGCGTAGCGGCGGTTGGGCTGCTGGCGGACGTAGCCGCAGGCGACGAGCGTGCGCATCAGACGGTGGATGGTGGGGAGCGGTAGACCGCTGCTGGTGGAGAGCTCGCTCAGGCCGACCTCGCCGCCGGCGTCGGCCATCCGCTCCAGCAGGTCGAAGGCGCGCTCGAGGGACTGGACGCCGCCGCTGGCGCCTGGCTTGGCTTCGGCGGCGG
>Ga0207426_1001489_pt1 | contig 19173 bp, 15 predicted proteins | sample AraplaMF_Cvi_mMS_FD_184265 | JGI IMG/M metagenome (GOLD analysis project Ga0207426, IMG submission 184265) | Arabidopsis root microbial communities from the University of North Carolina, USA - plate scrape MF_Cvi_mMS (SPAdes) (version 2) | ecosystem: Host-associated > Plants > Roots > Endosphere... | reverse complement strand
CTCCTCGCGCGGCTCTGTGGCCGCTGCGGACGGAAATCACCTTAGCGGAAATCTGGGCGCTGTCACGGCGCGATAGCGCTATCATGGAGCGCAAAACATCATCAGTTCGGGACGGCGATGAGGCCGTCCCGAACCTTCATGAGACCACAATCCCGGCCTGCGCGAAGGCTTAAGCCCTCGCGCGCGGTGCAACATTCTGCGCGGCGCCAGCCTTTTGCTCCGCAGCGACCGCGCGCTTGAAGCCGTCGCGCTGCTGCAATCGCGCCCAATAGGCCGCGACATTTGGCCCGAAATCCTTGGCGAGCCCGATATTGTCGGCCAGCCGAAGTGCATAGCCGATGACGATGTCGGCGGCGGTGAAGCGGCCGGCGCACAATGTTTCAGCATTGGCCGTCGCTGCCTCGACAGCGCGCAACCGGCCCAGAAACCATTTTGCGTAGTCTCCGGCGACCTGCGGGTTGCGGCGCTCTTCCGGCTCGAGCTGGGTGTAGCGGAGCACCAGCGTCTGCGGGAAGGTTAACGTGGCGTCGCTGAAATACATCCAGTTCAGGAAGGCGGCATAGGCGGGATCTTCGGGGCCGACCATCAGCGGCGTCGGGCCGTGCTTGATGCCGAGATAGTGGCAAATGCCGGAGGACTCCGTCATCTTGCTCTCGCCGTCGACCATGAAGGGAATGGTGCCGAGCGGATTGAGCGCGAGATATTCCTTGGCGAAGACCCGCGGCGGGAACGGCAGCATCTTCAGCTCATAGGGCAGCCCCATCTCCTCCAGCATCCAGAGCGGACGGAACGAGCGCGCGGCGTCGCAGTGATAGAGCGTGATCATCAGGAACTTCCCTTGCTGCCGGGCAGCGTGCCCATCATCTTGCACAGGACCATCAGCATGACCTCGTCGGCACCGCCGCCGATGGAGGTCAGGCGGCTGTCGCGATAGGCGCGGCTGACCGGCGTCTCGTTGGTAAAGCCCATTCCGCCCCAATATTGCAAGCAGGCGTCGGTGAGCTCGCGGCCGAGCCGGCCGGCCTTCAGCTTGGCCATGGTCGCGAGCCGCGTGACGTCCTCGCCGGCGACCAGCTGTTCGGCGGCGCGATAGATCAGCGCCCGCAGCAGCTCGACCTCGGTCTGCATTTCCGCGAGCTTGAAGTGCACGACCTGGTTGTCGAGGATGCTCCGGCCGAACGCCTTGCGGTTGCGGGTGTATTCGATGGTCTGGTCGATGATGTATTCGTGCGACTTGAGGCAGGCCGCCGCACCCCAGAGCCGCTCCTCCTGGAACTGGATCATCTGATAGGTAAAACCCTTGCCCTCCTCGCCGATCCGGTTGCGCTTGGGCACGCGGACATTGTCGAAGAAGATCTGCGCGGTGTCCGACGAGCGCATGCCCATCTTGTCGAGCTTGCGGGCAACCGTGACGCCCTTGCTCTTCATGGGGACGCAGATCAGCGACTTGTTGCGATGGACGGGACCGTCGCCGGTGTTGGCGAGCAGGCAGATCCAGTCGGCCTGGGTGCCGTTGGTGATCCACATCTTGCCACCGGTGATGAGATAGTCGTCGCCGTCGGATTTCGCGCCTGTCTTGATCGAGGCAACGTCGGAGCCCGCGCCCGGCTCGGAGACGCCGATGCAGGCGACGTATTCGCCGGAGATCGACGGCGCCAGGAATTCGCGCCGCACCTCGTCCGAGCCGAACCGCGCCAGCGCCGGCGTCGCCATGTCGGTCTGCACCCCGATCGCCATCGGCACGCCGCCGCAGGTGATCGCGCCCAGTTCCTCCGCCATCATCAGCGCATAGGAATAATCGAGACCCGAACCGCCGAATTCGACAGGCTTGTTCAGCCCGAGGAAACCGAGGCTTCCCATCTTCCTGAACAGCTCATGCGCCGGGAAGATGTCGGCCTTCTCCCAGTCATCGACGTGCGGGTTGATCTCGTTGGCGATGAATTTCTGCAGGGAGCGGCGGATGTCGTCGTGGTCGGCGGTGAAAAGCATTTGTTTCGGCTCAGCTCTCGGTATTTCTGATGTGCTCGTCATGCCCGTGCTCGTCCCGGGCATGACGGAGGAGACGTTCATAGACCCATCTGCCGCGACGCCAGATCCTTCATGATCTCCTCGGTGCCACCGCCGATGGCGTTGACTTTGACCTCGCGATAGATGCGCTCGGCCTTGATCCCCCGCATGAAGCCGGCACCGCCGAAGATCTGCACGGCTTCCGAGGCGCAGAATGCCATGGTCTGCGTTGCCTGGTTTTTCATCATGCAGATTTCGGCGACCGGGCTTTCGCCCTGCTCCAGCCGCCAGGCCAGCAGCTCCAGCATCGACTGGGAGGCTGCGACCTTCTGCGCCATGTCCACGATCTTGTGGCGGATCACCTGATGCTGGGCGAGCGGCTTGCCGAAGGTCTTGCGCTCCTTGGCGTACGCGATCGCCTCGTCGAGACAGACGCGGGCGAAGGCGGTGCACCCAGCCGCCATGCCCATCCGCTCGCTGTTGAAATTCCGCATGATGATCTTGAAGCCCTGCCCCTCGTCGCCGATCAGGTTTTCGACGGGCACGCGGCAGTCGTCGAAATGCAGCGTCGCGGTGTCCGAGGCCCACCAGCCCATCTTCTTCAGTTTTGTGCGCGACAGGCCGGGCGTGTCGCCTTCGATCAGGAGCAGGCTGACGCCGCCGGCGCCCTCGCCGCCGGTACGCACCGCAACGGTCAGATAGTCGGCGCGAACACCCGAGGTGATGAAGGTCTTTTCGCCGCTCACGACGTAGTGATCCCCGTCGCGCCGCGCCCGTGTGCGGAGGTTGGCGACATCAGAACCGCCGCCCGGCTCGGTGATGGCAAGCGCGGAAATCTTCTCGCCCGCGAGCACCTGCGGCAGCACGCGGGCCTTGACCTCGGGCCGCGCCGCCCGCGCGATCGGCGGCGAGCCGATGGTGTGGCTCATCAGGCTGGCGCTGACGCCGCCGGCACCTGCCCGCGCCAATTCCTGGCTGGCGACGATCTTCATGAACTGGTCGGCGGCGATCCCGCCATATTCCTCGGGAAATCCGAGCCCGAGCAGGCCGATCTCGGCCGCCTTGCGATAGAGCGCGCGGGGGAATTCGCCGGCCTCGTCCCAGTCATGGGCAAACGGGGCAATCTCCTTGTCGACGAAGCGGCGCATCACGTCGCGGAAGGCATCGTGCTCGGCGGTATAGAACGGGCTCTTCATCGCGCTCTCGCATCGCAAACGGATTCGTCGCATTCACCATGGCCGGAAGCCCGGCGGTTCACTTGCGCAGAGTGGCTGACTGGGGGAACCAGCCCCGGCGCCCCATGCCCTAGCAACTCAACGCAAGACGGTTTTCGCCCGTCGCAGGCCAACTCCGGATCAAAAAAGACGTGCTGCACAAACTCCGGCTGGCCCCAGGGCCACGCCGGGAATAGTGCGTAGCAGCAGGGACGCGAGGCGGCACAAGACTGCCGAGGGAGGGATTTTTGGCCGTTCGTTACTACGACTGGATCGCTCATCATGCACGCCGCGCACCCGGCAAGGTCGCGGCGATCGACCTCGCGAGCGACCGTCGCTTCACCTATGCGCAGCTCGACACACGCGTCTCGCGCCTCGCCGGCTTCCTCCGCGACGCGCTGAATGTCTCCCGCGGCGACCGCGTCGCGGTGCTGGCGCTGAACACCACCGATACGCTGGAGGTACAGTTCGCCTGCGGCCGGCTGGGCGCGATCTTCGTGCCGCTGAACACCCGCCTCACCGTTCCCGAACTTCAGTTCATCACCGGTGACTGCGCGCCGAAGGTGATGATCCACGATACTGATCTGGCCGAGACCGCGCTCGCCGTCGCGAAGCTCTGCAACATCCCGACCAGCCTGCTGCTCGGCCCCGGCGGCGCCTATGAGGCCGGCATCGCGGCTGCAAAACCGCTCGCCCGTGCCGAGGATGTCACGCTCGATGACGTCTCGACCATCATGTATACGTCAGGCACGACGGGACACCCGAAGGGCGCGACCATCACCCATGGCATGACGTTCTGGAATTGCGTCAATCTGGGCGGTCCCGCCTGCATCGGTCCGGCCTCGGTGCTGCTCACCGTGCTGCCGCTGTTCCACACCGGCGGGTTGAATTGCTACACCAATCCCGTGCTGCATGCCGGCGGCACCGTGATGATCATGCGCGCCTTCGATCCCGGCGCGGCGCTCAGCCTGATCGGCGATCCCTCGCAAGGCATCAACGTGTTCTTCGGCGTGCCCGCGATCTACCAGTTCATGGCGCAGAATCCGGCCTTCGCCGCCACCGACCTGACCCGCCTGATTGTTTGCGGCGTCGGCGGCGCGCCGATGCCGGTGCCGTTGCTGAAAGCGTGGGAGGCCCGGGGCGCCGCGCTCCAGCAGGGTTATGGCATGACCGAGACCTCGCCCGCCGTGCTGGTGCTCGACCGCGAGGATGCCGCGCGCAAGGCCGGCTCCGCCGGCAAGCCTGTGCTGCACACGGAGGTGCGCATCGTCCGCCCGGACGGCAGCGATGCCGAAATCGGCGAGCTCGGTGAACTCTGGGTCAAGGGCCCGAACATCACGCCGGGCTATTGGAACCGGCCGGAGGCGAACAAGACGTCATTCACCGACGGCTGGCTGCACACGGGTGATGCTACGCGCGTCGACGAAGAAGGCTTCTACTACATCGTCGATCGCTGGAAGGACATGTACATCTCCGGCGGCGAGAACGTCTATCCGGCCGAGGTCGAGAACGTCCTGCACCAGCTCACCGCGATTGCGGAAGCCGCGGTGATCGGCATCCCCGATCCGCAATGGGGCGAGGTGGGCCTTGCCATCGTCGCAGCCAAGCCGGGACAGCGACTGACCGAGGCGGATGTGTTCGCGCACTGCGCGGCGAACCTCGCACGCTTCAAATGTCCCCGCCAGGTCCGCTTCGTCGACGCCCTGCCACGCAACGCCACCGGCAAGATCCACAAGCCGACCTTGCGGAAAGAATTCTCGGTCGCATCCGAGGTCGACAAGAAAGTCGCCAACGCCTGATCAAAGCGCCCCTCGCGGGCGCTTTTGTTTTTCGACGTGCCTGCCCAAAACCAAAATCAAAACCAAGAGAAAACCCAAGGAATTTTCATGAACACGAAGCTCTCCTTGCTTGCCGCGGCAACAGCGCTGACGCTGATTGCGACCCAGTCCGCCCATGCGCAGAAGAAATACGACACCGGCGTCACCGACACCGAGATCAAGATCGGCAATGTCGAGGCTTACTCCGGCCCGGCTTCCGCCTACGGCATCATCGGCAAGACCGAGGAAGCCTATTTCAAGATGATCAACGACCAGGGCGGCATCAACGGCCGCAAGATCAACTGGATTTCGTATGACGACGGCTACTCGCCGCCGAAGACGGTGGAGCAGATCCGCAAGCTGATCGAGAGCGACGAAGTGTTCCTGGTCTTCAACGCGCTGGGGACGCCGACCCAGACCGCCGTGCAGAAATATCACAACGCCAAGAAGGTGCCCCAACTGTTCCTCGCCACCGGCGCCAGCAAGTGGAACGACCCGAAGAACTTCCCCTGGACCATGGGCTTCCAGCCCAGCTACCGGGTCGAGGCCCAGATCTTCGCGAAGTACATCATGAAGGAGAAGCCGGACGCGAAGGTCGCGATCTTCTATGCCAATGACGATTTCGGCAAAGATTACGTCGCGGGCATCAAGGACATCTTCGGCGACAAGGCCTCCAAGCTGATCGTAGCCGAAGAGAGCTACGAGACTTCGGAGCCGTCGATCGATGCCCACATCGTCAAGCTCAAGGGCACGGGCGCCGACGTCTTCGTCAACATCGCGACGCCGAAATTCGCGGCACAGGCGATCAAGAAGATCGCCGAGCTGGAATGGAAGCCGATGCACCTGATGACCGACGTCTCGGTCTCGATCGGCGCGGTGATGAAACCCGCCGGCCTCGAAGCGTCCGAAGGCGTGCTGTCGGCCGGCTACCTGAAGGATGCGTCGGATCCGCAGTGGAAGGACGACGAGGGCATGAAGAAGTTCATGACCTTCATCGATAAGTACATGCCGGGCGCCAACATCTCGGACGCCAATCTGGTCTACGCCTATGCCGCGGCCCAGACCATGGTGCAGGTGCTGAAGCAGTCAGGCGACAACCTCACCCGCGAGAACGTGATGAAACAGGCCGCGAGCCTGAAGGACTTTGTGCCCGACACGCTGATCCCGGGCATCAAGATCAACACCTCGGCCACCGACTTCGCCCCGATCGAGCAGCTCAAGATGTGGCGCTTCAAGAAGGGCCAGTGGGAGCTGTTCGGCGACATCATCAGCGCAGAAACCGGCGGCTAGTTGAGCCGATCCACCGTTCGACGTCAGCGAATATTGGCCGAAGGGCCGCTATTCTTTTTCGGCCCGCATGCAGTGCCGCCCCCGCGCACGTCTTGCGAACTAAACCGACAGAAACTGTGCGAACGATTCCTCCACCGTGCGGCGCAGATGCGTCCGGTACAAGGCGTGGTTGGCGTCGTCGGGTCCGATCCGCCCCAGCGACGGCCTAGGGATGTTGCGCAGCGGCACATAGGCGATCGGCGCGGCGATCGGCGTCAGTTGCGAGCCGGGGCCGGCGCGGAGCGTCGAGATGATGCCGTACATCTCGCCGGCGACGGTCGGGCGCGACACCGTGATCACGCGATGCTGCCCATGCTTGATGATGACGAGGTAGATGAAGCCGGACTGATGCGGCACAGCGACCTCGCCGGTGTGCTCATAGGCGGTGTCGGTGCGCTCGCCCTCGCGGAAGACCAGCGAGGAGATTTTTGGCTCCCAGGCGATCTCGGTGCGGTAGGCGAAGATCGCATCCTTGTCGCCGAAGGACGGCCGCAGCGTGATGTAGACGTCCTCGAGCCAGCTCACCGCGCGATGCGCGTAGGAGCCGAGGCTGTCGGGCGCGACATCGTTCGCGGCCGCGGGCGTCGCGACGACGACGCTTCTGCGTAACGAGACCCCGAGGGCCTGCTCCAGCCGCACGGTCGTGGCCAGCGTGAACGGCCGGCGGCCGCCGAGCACCTTTTCCAGCGTCGACAGGCTGAGCTTGGCCTGCTCAGCCAGCGCCTGCCGGGACATCCGGCGCCGGGCGAGTTCCTCGCGAATCGTCTCCGCGATCTCGCGGCTCTGCTCGTCCGACAGCTGCCTGTCGGGGGATTTGTCCTGCGTCTGCATCGTCAACCCTGCTCCACGAGCGACAGTCTAGCAGGGCGGACAAACCAGCACAAAACCGCACATGGGCACCTTGGCCACGGCCGGCCCGGGCTGGTCGCGGCGGAACATTGCCGATCAATCTGCTCGCGAGGCGGGCCCCTCCGGGCGGATGCTTTGGCAGCGAACATCCCCCCGGGAGCAGGCGAAATGGACACCTACGACGAAGCCGACAACAACGAGCACCCCTTGCTGGGCCGGCTGATCACCATCGGATTGTTTCTTCTTGTGCAGGGCGTCGCAGTGATGATCGTCGCCTTTGTAGCATTGCTGGTGAGCTTCGAGCCCGGTTGGTCGGCGACCACCGAACAGGCCAGCCTGCTCCAACCCGGAGACGCCAAATCGGGAACACTGCTGCTGAAGGAGGACGGCACCACCACCGAAGCGATCCGCCTCGGCATCGACGTCGACATCACGGTCTCCGGCCCGACGCTGCGCGCCCGCGTCACCCAGGCCTTCCGCAACCCGACCAGCAACTGGGTTGAGGCGACCTATGTCTATCCGCTTCCGCCCGGCGGCGCCGTCGATACGCTGAAGATGGTGGTCGGCGACCACATCGTCGTCGGCGACATCAAGGAGCGGCAACAGGCCCGCGTGATCTACGAGCAGGCGCGCCGCGCCGGTCAGAAGGCCGCGCTCACCGAGCAGGAACGGCCCAATATCTTCACCAATTCGGTCGCCAATGTCGGCCCCGGCGAAACCGTGCTGGTGCAGATCGAATATCAGGAACCGGTGCAGCAGAGCGGCAACGAATATTCGCTGCGCCTGCCGCTCGTGGTTGGACCGCGCTACAATCCATCACCGATCGTGCAAAGCGTCGACTTCCGCAAGGATGGCTCGGGCTGGGGCGCAACCAATTCGGACCCGGTGCCGGATCGCGACCGCATCGCGCCGCTGGTACTGGATCCCGCCAAGAACGCGCCGGTCAATCCGACCAGCATCACCGTGCACCTGAAGGCTGGCTTCGCGCTCGGCGAGGTCAGGAGTCCGCACCACAACGTCAAGATCGAGAGCCCGGACAATGCGACGCGTGTCGTCACGCTGGCCGATGGCGCCGTCCCCGCCGACCGCGATTTCGAGCTGACCTGGAAACCAGCCGCCGAGAAGGCGCCGTCTGTCGGCCTGTTCCGCGAGCGCATCGGCGACGCCGACTATCTGCTCGCCTTCGTCACCCCACCCAGCGCTGATCAAGCCACGCAAAAGCCGCTGCCGCGCGAGGTGGTGTTCGTGATCGACAATTCCGGCTCGATGGGCGGCACGTCGATCGTCCAGGCCAAGGCGAGCCTCACCTACGCCCTCTCTCGCCTCCAGCCGAACGACCGCTTCAACGTGATCCGCTTCGACGACACCATGGACATGCTGTTCCCGAATTCCGTGCCGGCCGACGCCGCGCATGTCAGGGATGCGACCTCGTTCGTCGATGCGCTGCAGGCCCGCGGCGGCACCGAGATGGTGCCGGCGATGCGTGCCGCCCTGGCCGACAAGCTCGGCGACACCAGCTTGATCCGTCAGGTCGTCTTCCTGACCGACGGCGCGATCGGCAACGAGCAGCAATTGTTCGAAACCATCACGGCGATGCGCGGCCGCTCGCGCGTGTTCATGGTCGGCATCGGCTCCGCGCCCAACACCTATCTGATGACGCGTGCCGCCGAGCTCGGCCGTGGCGCCTTCACCCATATCGGCTCGGTCGAGCAGGTCGAGGACCGCATGCGTGGTCTCTTCGCCAAGCTCGAGAACCCGGCGGTGACCGGCCTCAGCGCAAAGTTCTCCGAAGCCAAGGCCGACGTCACGCCGGCGATAATTCCCGACGTCTATCGCGACGAGCCGCTGGTGCTTGCGGCCAAGCTCGACAAGCTAATAGGTTCGCTCGAGATCAAGGGCCGCGTTGGCGACCGCCCGTGGTCGGTGACGTTGCCGCTGCAAAATGCCGCCGAAGGCAAGGGCCTGTCGAAGCTCTGGGCCAAGCGCAAGATCGGCGATGCGGAAGTCGCGCGCACGCTGCGCGAGATGACACCGGAAGAGTCAGACAAGACGATTCTGGCGCTGGCGCTCGACCATCAGATCGTCACGCGGCTGACCAGCCTCGTCGCGGTCGACAAGACGCCGAGCCGCCCCGAGAGTGAGCCGCTCAAGCTCAGCGAATTGCCGATCAATCTGCCGGCGGGCTGGGATTTCGAAAAGGTATTCGGCGAACGGCAGCAAGCCCCGGCGCAGCTTCATGAGCGTCACGCCGATGCACGCAACCACCCGGCGACGCGGAGGCCTGTCCCGACTGCGCCCGATACGATCCGCCTGCCCAAGACTGCGACCTCGGCCGAGCTCAAGATGATCGCAGGCTTGGTCCTGATCATGCTCGCCCTGATCATGTTCGTGTTCAACCGGCGTCGGCCCTTGCTCACCGACGCTGCTTGAGAGAGGAGCCTCCCCAAACTCCTCTGTTAGCGCGCGCGGCTGCCCGTCCCACACCAACGGCCGCGCGCGCCTTTTTATTTGGCCGTCATCGCGAGCGCAGCGACCGGGAAAGACACGCAATGCCCCGCCTCATCTCTCCCCTGGTTCTCGCGCTGCTCGGCACCCTCCTTTTCGGCAACGGCGCGTACGTCCACGCCAAGGCCTGGCTCGCGCAAGTGCTGCTCGAGCGGGCATTCGACAGGAGCATCGTGACAGGCGCGGCCGTCAAGCCATGGTCGTGGGCCGACACCTGGCCGGCCGCGCGAATCGAGGTGAAGCGAATCGGAGCCAGCGCAATCGTCCTGGACGGGACCAGCGGCCAAGCGCTTGCATTCGGACCCGGCCATATCCACAAAACCGCTGATGCCGGCGAACGCGGGATTGCCGTGTATGCGGCACATCGCGACACGCACTTCCGCTTCCTGCGGAATGTCGCGATTGGCGACATCATCGATGTCACAAGCAGGGACGGCAAACGCTTTCGTTATCGCGCGGATTCCTCAGCTGTCGTACGTTTCGACGAGTTCGGCATCGATCCTGCAGCAAAAGACGCTGAACTCGTGCTCACGACCTGCTGGCCGTTCGATGCCGTCGTGTCCGGCCCAGAACGCTACATCCTCCATGCGACCTTGATCGGAAGCAGTGAATGACCGAACCGGCATGCGCGCGATAACACGATGAGCGCATCGCCCTCCCGGCATTTCGTCCGGTGGTTCGTACTTTCGCCAAAAGTCCGGTGATGCTAGCCTTTGCCGCGCGCTTCAGCGTTCCGTCACACGGCATGGAGCTCGTTGCGATTGATCCCGCCAGATGCCGGCGCATGAAAGCGCGCTGCAACAAGAACAACAGGTGAGGAAGCCATGGAAGCTCAGGTGTCTCCCGTTTCTCCGAGCCCGTGGTCTCCGCCGCCTGACGCGAGCGAGATCGTCAAGGGCATCCACGCCATGCTGCACCCGCACAACATCGTGCTGGTGGGCGCAACCGACAAGCCCGGCAATTATGCCGAGCGGATCTGGAACAATCTGGTCAAATACGGCTACGAGGGCGGGCTCTATCCGGTCAACGCCAAGCGCGAGACCATCTGGGGTGTCCCCTGCTTCAAGGATTTCGCGAGCCTGCCCGAAAAGCCCGACCACGTGCTGGTGCTGGTGCCCGCGCGCTTCGCCGTGCAGGTGATCCGCGACGCCGCCGCGGCCGGCGCGCGGTCGGCCACGATCGTCACCTCGGGCTTCAGCGAACTGCAGGACGCGGAGAGCCAGAAGCTCGCTGTGGAATTGCAGGCCGCGATCCGCGAGACGGGACTCGCCGTCACCGGCCCGAACTGCCTCGGCAATTTGAGCGCCGGCGAAAAGCTCTTCACCAATATCGACGACCGCATCGTCACCATGGAACAGGGGAAGGTGGCGATCGCCGGCCAGTCCGGCGCCATCGTGATGGCGATCCGCCAGGCGCTGGAGGATCGCGGCGTCGGGGTCGGCTACATGGTGACGACAGGCAACGAGGCCGGGCTCGAGACGCCGGACTTGATGCGCTATTTCGCCGAGGATCCGAGCATCAGGGTGATCGTTGTCTACCTGGAGGGTGTCCGCAATACCAAGGCGTTCCGAGACGCCTGCAAGGCGGCGCGCGCGGCGAGCAAGCCGGTGATCGCGCTCAAGCTCGGCGCCTCCGAGGGCGGACGCGCGGCGGCGATGGCACATACCGGCGCGCTGGCGGGTTCGATCGAAACGTTCGACGCGATTGCCACGCGCGAAGGCGTGATCCGGGTCGGCGGGCTCGACGAACTGATCGAGACCACCGAGTGCTTCGTCCACTCCAGCGTGCCGAAGGGTGATCGGCTGGCGGCGGTCTCTCTTTCGGGCGGTAAACGCGGCATGCTGATCGATGCCTTCTACGCTGAGGGCCTGAATTTTGCGCCCTTGAGCTCGCACGCCAGCGGCGAGCTCGCAAAAATGCTCGGGCCGGGCTCGATCGTCGGCAATCCGCTCGACGCCGGATTTGCCGCGGTGGTCGATCCCTCCGTCTACATGAAGTCGATCAAGCTGATGATCGACGACCCCGATATCGACATCGTCATCATCGATGCGGAATTGCCGAAGGCACCGCACGAGCAGCGCGAACGCAACCTTCGGATCGTCAACGACATGGCGAGCGGCGCCGGAAAGCCGGTGATCTATGTCAGCGCGATGTCGATCGGCTTCACCGAATTCACCAAGGGCTTGCGCAAATCGCTGCCGCACCTGGCGGTGATGCAGGGCATGGACCGCGCGGTCGCCGCGATCAAGTCGCTGCTCGCCTATGCCAGGCTGCGCAAGGAAGTGCCCGACATCGTCTCGAGCTCGAAGCCGGCCGCGCGCGCAGTCCTGGAGAAGGCGCTGAAGTCAGCGAACGGCGCCGCGCTCGACGAGGTCGCCTCCAAGAAGTTGCTGAAGGCCTACGGCATCCCGATCTCGAAAGAGGCGATCGCGCAGACCGCGGCGGAAGCCGCAAAGATCGCCAAGCAGATCGGTTTCCCGGTCGTGGCGAAACTCGTCAGCGCCGAAATCCTGCACAAATCCGACATCGGCGGCGTGGTGCTGAACCTCAACAGCGCGGCCGAGGTGAAGAAGGCGTTTGCCGACATCACCGCGCGGGTGGCCAAGCTCAAAGGCAAGCCAAAGCTCGACAGCATCCTGATCGCGCAGCAGGTCAAGGCGGACCTCGAGCTCGTCGTCGGCGCCTCGCTCGATGCCGAGATGGGCCCGGTCGTGCTGTTCGGCACCGGCGGCATCGATATCGAACTGATGAAAGACGTCGCACTCGCCGGCGCCCCGTTGGACGAGGCCGAGGCGCGGGCGCTGATCGGCCGCACCAAGGCCGGCATCAAGATGCGAGGCTATCGCGGCAAGCCGGCCCTGCACGAGGCCTCCGCCGTGAAGGCGCTGGTCGGGCTGTCGAACCTGATCGCCGATGCCGGCAATCGGATCGCCTCGATCGACATCAACCCGTTCCTGATCAATGCCAAGACGGGGGTCGCAGTCGATGCCCTGATCGTGCTGAACAATGCCGCGGCAAAACGCGCGGCCGGGCATTGATGTCGCGCAGGACGGGTTAGCGCAGCGTGGTCCGCCAACCTGCACTGCGGTTGGCGCCAGGACGGCGGGTTACGCTTCGCTAACCCGCCCTGCGTACCATTGCGGCCACCTTCCAACTTCCCCGCTTTGGCCGTAGAATCGCCCCGCATGGCACGCGCGAGCAATCTTGTAATCGGAACGGCGACGCTGATGGCGATTGCCGTGGCGTTTGGCGGCGTGCTCGGCGTGCAGAAATGGCGAACCGCGCAGAGCCGCAGCCAGCTCCGCGTGGTGTTCGAGGGCGGTTCCGCCAGCGGCTTGCGCCGCGGCGGCCCGGTCAATTTCGACGGTGTGCTCGCGGGCCAGATCCAGTCGATCAAGCTCGACAATCCACGCAAGATCGTCGTGCTGGTGATGCTCGACAACAGCGCGCCGATCCGCAAGGACACCGCCGCGGGGATCGAGTTCCAGGGCCTCACCGGCGTCGCCGCGGTCTCGTTGATCGGCGGAGCGCCCTCGGCGCCACCGGTCCCGCTGGATTCGGACGGCATTCCCGTGCTCACCGCCGATCTCAGCGACGTCGAAACCATCGTCGACACCCTGCACAGCGTCGATCGCACGATCGTCAGCAATGCGCCCGCGATCAAGGAAGGCTTGCGCACCTTCGAGGACTACACCGCCGACCTCAGAAACAAGGGCGACGAAATCGACTCGGTCATGGCCAAGGTCGACAGCGCCTTCGTGGGATTCGACAAGGCGGTCACCAAGATCGAGAGCGTGATGCCCGGCTTCGTCGACGGCAAGGCCGACGAGCTGTTCGAGAAGATCAAGGGGCTGCACGAACTCGCCGATACCATGAAGAAGAAATCGGCAAGCTTCCTCGAGGACACGCGCCGCTCGCTGCTCGACGTCAGCGAAGCCGCCAACAAGATGAGCGGAACGCCCTCCCTGCCTGCCACGGCGGCCCCGCGTCCGCCGCGCAAGCCGCCGCAGAAGAGGCAGTAAGCTTACCCAACGCCGCTTGCGCCTAGTAGTTGCTGGCTGCGGCCTCGTTCGGGATGCCGTCGATCGGGCACTCGTCGGTCCCCGGCGTCGAGCGCGTCATGGCCTCGACCATGTCGCGCGTCCCTTCGGGATCCGCGATCCAGTTCTTGTAGAAATCATAGGGGCACGCCGCAACGCCGCGCGGGCTGTCGCCGGAATTGATCATGCCGGTGTAGCCGCGATGGACCAGCTTGTAGAGATGATTCTGTGACTGGCCGTTGCGGCGCGCGTCGCGGATCAGATGCTTCGAGAGCTGGGCATACTGGATGCCGTAATCCTCCTCGCCGCACTCGCCGAGCGTACGGCCGTCGAAGCCGATGATCGCGGAGTGGCCGAAATAGGAATAGACGCCGTCGAAGCCGGCGGCATTGGCGACCGCGACATAGACGTTGTTGGCCCAGGCCATGGCCTTGGAAATCATGACCTGCTGCTCCTTGGCCGGATACATGTAGCCCTGACAGCGCACGATGAGCTCGGCGCCCTTCATGGCGCAATCGCGCCAGATCTCGGGATAGTTACCGTCGTCGCAGATGATCAGGCTGACCTTGAGCCCTTTCGGGCCCTCGGACACGTAGGTGCAATTGCCGGGATACCAGCCTTCGATCGGCACCCACGGCATGATCTTGCGATATTTCTGCACGATCTCACCCTTGTCGTTCATCAGGATGAGCGTGTTGTAGGGCGCCTTGTGCGGATGCTCTTCGTGGCGCTCTCCGGTCAGCGAGAACACCCCCCACACCTTGGCCTTGCGGCAAGCCTCGGCGAAAATCGCGGTCTCCTCGCCCGGCACCACCGAGGCCGTCTCGTACATCTCCTTGGAGTCGTACATGATGCCTTGCGTGGAATATTCCGGGAAGATCACGAGGTCCATGCCGGGCAGGCCGACCTTCATGCCGACGATCATGTCGGCAATCTTTCGGGCGTTGTCGAGCACTTCCGCCTTGGTGTGCAAGCGGGGCATCTTGTAGTTCACCACCGCGACGCCGACCGTGTCGTTGCTGCTGGAGATATCACCGTGAAGCATGTCGAGCGCTCCTGTACTTGACTTGTTTTTGTGAAGTTCCGCCGGTCGGACAGGTCAGTGACTGATCATCCAGGGCCGCGCTGTCGGAAAACCCTTGGCGCCGCTCCTGGTCTTGGTCACCAGCCGCGCGGGCTTCTTCCTGTCGGGCGAACCCTTGTCCTTCACGGTCTTGCCCGATGAACAGCAGCCACAACCGGGACCGTGCGAGGCCTTGTATTGCGCGAGCGTCTGCGGCGCGTGCGTGCTGCGCTCGTTGACGGCATGCGCCTTGCGCTTGTCGGCGGGCATGCAGAAGAAGTTCGGCGCGGTCAGGATCACCCGTGGCGCCATCGTCTCGCAATGCGGACAGCTTTGCGGATCGTCGCATTCCGCCATCGGGCGCAGATCCTTGAACGGACCGCAATCGTCACAGAGATATTCATAGACCGGCATCTTGTAGTCCTCCCTCGACGCCAACCGTTCGTGCGGAGACAACCCCTCACCCTGCCCCTCTCCCCGTAGAACGGGGAGAGGGAGCGCGGCGTCATTTGTCCGGCGAGATCGGCATCTGGATATCGCCAGTGATGTGCTTGATGGGTCCGGCCGCCGACGGCATCACGTCGAAGTCGAAGATCTCGGTTGGCAGCCATAGCGTGGCGCAAGCATTCGGCACGTCGACCACGCCGGAGATGTGGCCCTGGCACGGCGCGGTGCCGAGGATCGAATAGGCCTGGGCGCCGGAATACCCGAACTTCTTCAGATATTCGATCGCATTCAAGCACGCCTGACGATAGGCGATGTGGACGTCGAGATAATGCTGCTTGCCCGCTTCGTCGACCGAGATGCCTTCGAAGATCAGATAGTCCTTGTAGTTCGGCGTGATCGGCGACGGCTTGAAGATCGGATTCTTGATGCCGTATTTCGACATGCCGTCCTTGATCACCTCGACCTTCAGATGCAGCCAGCCGGCCATTTCGATGGCGCCGCAGAAGGTGATCTCGCCGTCGCCCTGGCTGAAATGCAGGTCGCCCATCGAGAGGCCCGCGCCGGGCACATAGACCGGGAAGTAGATCTTCGAGCCGCGCGAGAGATCCTTGATGTCGCAATTGCCGCCATGCTCGCGCGGCGGCACGGTGCGCGCGCCTTCCGCGCCGATCTTGGCCTTGACGTCGCCCTTGGCGCGGCCGCCATGGGCTGTCGCCGCGAACGGCGGATTGGCAAGGCCGGGCACGCGGGTCGGGTTGGTCGAGATCAACTCGGCCTCGCGCTTGTTCCAGGTCTCCAGCATCTTCGGATCGGGCAAACAGCCGATCAGGCCGGGATGGATCAGGCCGGCGAAGTTGACGCCGGGCACGTGGCGCGACGAGGTGTAGAGGCCCTTGATGTCCCAGATCGACTTCTGCGCCAGCGGGAAATGGTCAGTGAGGAAGCCGCCGCCATTCTGCTTGGAGAAGAAGCCGTTGAAGCCCCACAGGCTCTCCTTGAGCGGGCCGACGTCGAGAAGGTCGACGACGAGCAGGTCGCCGGGCTCGGCGCCCTTGACGCCGATCGGGCCGGACAGGAAATGCACGATCGACAGGTCGATATCGCGCACGTCATCGGCGGAATCGTTGTTCTTGATGAAGCCGCCGGTCCAATCATAGGTCTCGATGATGAAATCGTCGCCGGGATTGACCCAGGCCACGATCGGGATGTCGGGGTGCCAGCGGTTGTGCACCATGTCATTATCGTAAGCCGACTTGGTGAGATCGACCTTGATCAGTGTCTCTGGCATCGAGATGCTCCCCTTTTACACGGTTGGTTAGACGGACAGATATTTCGAGACCTGCGCGGCATCGACGGCGTCGCGCGGGTCGTCGCGCACGATCTCGCCGTTCTCGATCACCAGCACGCGGTCGGCGATCTCGAGCGCGAAGCTCAGCACCTGCTCTGACACGACGATCGAGAGACCCTTCTCGTCGCGGATGCGCTTGAGGGTGCGCGCCATCTCCTTGATGATCGAGGGCTGGATGCCTTCAGTCGGCTCATCCAGCAGCAGAACTTTCGGCTTCGTCGCGAGTGCGCGGGCGATGGCGAGCTGTTGCTGCTGGCCGCCCGAAAGATTGCCGCCGCGCCGGCCTTTCATTTCCAGCAGCACCGGGAATAATTCGTAGATGTCGCCGGGCACCTCGGATTCACCCGCGACGACGAGCCCGGTCTCAATGTTCTCCTTCACCGTCATGGTGGAGAAGATCATGCGGCCCTGCGGCACATAGGCGAGGCCCTTGGCGACGCGCTCATAGCTCTTGAGGCCGCCGAGCTCGGCGCCGTCCATGGTCACCGAGCCGCTCTTCGCCGGCAGGATGCCCATCAGCGACTTCATCAGCGTGGTCTTGCCCATGCCGTTGCGGCCCATGATCGCCACGATCTCGTTCGGCGCGACCTTGACGTTGAGCCCGTGCAGCACCTCGCTCTGGCCGTAGGCGACGTGGAGGTCCGAGATTGCCAGCATTAGTACGCCTCCTGGGCTCGATATGTCTTCTTCCTTCTCCCCTTGTGGGAGAAGGTGGCGCGGACGCAGTCCGCGACGGATGAGCGGTCTGCATCCGCGAATGCGAGAAGCAGTTTGACTCGCGGAGAGATACCCCTCACCCGGATCGCCTGCGCGATCCGACCTCTCCCACAAGGGGAGAGGTGCACCGGCGTTGCCGCAACAGGCTCGCTCGACGTCATGTCTCAGTGACCCAGATAGACTTCGATGACCTTGGGATCGTTCTTGACCTTCTCCATGGTCCCCTCCGAGAGGATCTGGCCCTGGTGAAGCACGGTGACCTTGTGAGCGATGTCTTCGACGAACTTCATGTCGTGCTCGATCACCAGCACCGAGCGGTTCTTGATGATGCGGTTGAGCAGCTCGGCGGTCTTGGTGCGTTCGGACACGCTCATGCCGGCGACGGGCTCGTCGAGCATCAACAGGTCCGGATCCTGGATCAGCAGCATGCCGATCTCGAGCCACTGCTTCTGGCCGTGGCTGAGCTCGTCGGCATAGGTGTTGAGCTTGTCCTTGAGGAAGATCATCTCCGCGACCTCCTCGACCCGATCCTTCACGAGCTGGTCGCGCTGGAAGGTCAGCGAGCCGAACACCGTGCGACCGCGCGGAAACGAGATTTCGAGGTTCTCGAACACGGTGAGGTCCTCGAACACCGACGGCGTCTGGAATTTCCGACCGACGCCGGTCTGCACGATCTCGTTCTCCCTCATCTTCGTGAGCTCCTTGCCACGAAACTGAATCGAGCCCGAGGTCGCCTTGGTCTTGCCGCAGATCAGATCGAGCACCGTGGTCTTGCCGGCACCGTTGGGACCGATGATGACGCGGATCTCGTTCTCCTCGACATAGAAGGATAGATCGTTCACCGCCTTGAATCCGTCGAACGAGACGGTCAGGCCGGAGACGGCGAGCAGGAAGTCCTTGGGCTGGTGTCCGACGAGCATGATTGATCCCCTCACTCTGCCGGTGCGCCGTCGGCGACCGAATTATCTTTCCAGTCCGACTTCGGCTTGCGCGAGGCGAACAGCCAATCGATGCGCGGCTGCACGTAGTCGGCCCAGAGCCCGGACAGACCGTTCGGGAAGGCGAGCACGACCGCGATGAACAGCGCGCCGAGGCCGAACAGCCAGAGCTGCGGGAAGGATTCCGACAGGCTGGTCTTGGCGAAATTCACCAGGATCGCGCCCCAGATCGCGCCGAAGATCGACATGCGCCCGCCGACCGCGGTGTAGATCACCATCTCGATCGACGGCACGATGCCGACGAAGGACGGCGACATGAAACCGACGTTGAGCGCAAACATGGCGCCGCCGATCGCTGCGAAGACCGCGGCCATGCAGAAGGCGAAGATCTTGAAATTGGCCACGCTGTAGCCGGAGAAGCGGACGCGATCCTCCTGTTCGCGCATCGCCACCAGAATGCGGCCGAGCTTGGTCAGGCGGATGAATTGCGCGATGCCGATGCAGGCGAACAGCAGCACCACCTCGACGAAGTAGAGGATGATCTTGGCGTGGTCGGGCCGGATGTCCCACCCCTTGAGGGTGCGGAGGTCGGTCATGCCGTTGATGCCGCCGGTGTAGCCCTGCTGACCCACGATGAGGATGGTGAGAATGGCGGCGACGGCCTGGGTGATGATCGCGAAGTAGGTGCCGCCGACGCGGCGCTTGAACATCGCGGTGCCGATGATCAGCGCGAACAGGCCGGGGACCAGGATGATGGCGAGGATCGTGAAGGTGAGGCTGTGAAACGGCTGCCAGAACAACGGCAGCGACGTGATCTGATTCCAGTCCATGAAATCGGGAATGCCGGGCGTCGACTGGATCTTGGTGTTCTCGACGCTGGAGGCTTCCAGCTTGAGGAA
>Ga0207426_1001487_pt1 | contig 19204 bp, 20 predicted proteins | sample AraplaMF_Cvi_mMS_FD_184265 | JGI IMG/M metagenome (GOLD analysis project Ga0207426, IMG submission 184265) | Arabidopsis root microbial communities from the University of North Carolina, USA - plate scrape MF_Cvi_mMS (SPAdes) (version 2) | ecosystem: Host-associated > Plants > Roots > Endosphere... | reverse complement strand
CTGAACGATTTCAGGACTTTCGGCGAACTTGCCGTGGTTCAGGCCTTCGCCTTTGACCTTGGTGAGATCGATGGCGGTAATGCCGGCGGCTTCGAGTTTCGAGCGATAGGGCTCGACGGTCGGATCGATCGCGCCCAAACGCGAAACCTTTCCAGTGATGAAACTCGAAACCGCAAGCGCCTTGTCATCCTGAGACACGAAGATCGTGAATTTCGGCGTCGGTCGGTTTTGGGCATCCGCAAAGGACGTGTCGAGGGGGAAACGTCTCGGGACACCGCCGAGAGGGAGGCTCTCGAAGAGGCCGGCAGCAAACCCCCTGGGATCGAATGGGTCGTTCACCGGATCTAGTTTGACGAGGAATTTGTAACAAAGGGGTCGTTGGTTCTGACCCCCATCAAGACCGCCAATTCAAGCGTTCCGACGTCGTTCGTGAGATTTTCGTCCCAGCGATGCCATAACGATATGTTGGATTGGTTCTGTGGAGATACGTGAATGTTGAACGAGCAGCAGTTTCTACGCATTTCTATCGCGGCAACGGTTATTGTCGCCGCTCTTGGAGTGGCCTTTGGCATATTGTCGGGCTCGTTCTCCATCGCCTTTGACGGCGTCTATTCTCTGGGCGACGCGGCGATGACCGGCCTTGCGCTTTGGGTGTCGAGCCTGATCGTGAAGTCAGCGCAAACCGACGCGTTGTCTGGAAGAGTTCGTAACCGCTTTACAATGGGCTTCTGGCATCTGGAGCCAATCGTCTTGATGCTTAACGGCAGCCTGCTGATGACCGTTGCGGTTTACGCGCTGATTAACGCGATCATCAGCATCCTCAATGGCGGGCACGAACTGCGTTACGGCGTGGCGATCACTTACACGGCGGCGACCGTACTCGTCTGCGCTGTCATGGCCGTTATTGGTGTCAGGTTGAACCGCCGCCTGAAGTCGGACTTCATTTCTCTCGACGTCAAGGCTTGGATCATGTCGGGAGGTATTGCCCTTGCCCTGCTGATCGCGTTTGTCATCGGTCTCGCTGTTCAGCCGACCCCTGTCGCGTGGATCGCCAGCTACGTTGACCCAGTCGTCCTCGCATTGGTTTGCGTGGTGATGATTCCGCTTCCAATCGGTACAATCTGGAAGGCACTGACCGAGATCCTTCTCATCGCGCCGGTCGACCTTAAGAACCATGTGGACAACGTCGCTTCCGAGACCGTGCGTCGCCTCCACTTCCTTTCATATCGCGCCTACGTTGCTCGTGTCGGTCGGGCGACACAGATCGAACTCTACTTCATCGTTCCCAAGGGCCTTCCGCCGAAAACGGTGGAGGATTGGGATGCGCTGCGCGACGAAATAGGGAATGCGATCGGCGATGAAAGCACCAACCGCTGGCTCACCATCGCGTTCACGGCCGATGCGGAATGGGCGGAATAGCCCCTTGAGCATCGCGCTTTTCGGCACAGCTTTTGCGCTTTGAAGAGCATGATGACTGCCGTTGATTGATTTGAACACTGCTTCGTCACAAGCGGCCTCACTCGATACGGTGACAGCTCAGATGACCCCTTGGGTCACCGACTTTCTCTTAGCGTCCGCTATCCCGCGACGCTTCAAAATGCCAAGCCTCCATTTGCTCAGATCCGAGAGCTGCTTCGCAGATCACGCTGACCGCGCAGTTAAAGTCGACGCCAACGCCTACCCGGAACCGCCGCGCCGAGAACAATCAGCCGTGACCGATCGCGGGGCCGCGCGGCGCCGACTATTAACGACGTTGAAGAATCGTGACTCGACTTGTCCTTCACGCCCGTAGTTCAATTCGCAAACGGGGATTGGAGGGTAGGTCAATGAGATACGAACGGCATGATGCTCGGGCTTATGTGATCAAGATAGTCTCGATATTGTTGGCGTCAGCCGTAACGGCCGGGGTTCCCACCTGGATTGTGGCTAGAGCCATGGGTTTTTGACAAAGGTCAATGCCGCGCTGCAAGCCTGCCCGCAACGTAAAACAGGCGGGCCGCAATCGCCACTGCCTGGCTGCCTGTCCTTGCCAACGATCGAGCGGTTTCGACGATATCGTCGCGCTCAGCGGTTTTCATTTTCTCCATCACCCTGGCCCAAATCGGCGATGGGCAAACGTGACGCCAGCACCTAGGACTTTGGACCGAGGTGCTCGGACTTTGGTCCAACTAGCGTGCACCGCCCACGGCGGCTATCTCTAGGTTGTCCTGATCGCTGAGCGGCTGGGAAGCACAAGAAGGGAAGCCCCCGCCCCGAACGGCTTCCCTTCGCCCGCTTCAGACCGACAATATCTTTCGGGCCTCCAGACCTGCTTAAAACGGTGCTGGTCAAACAGCCTACACGGTCGTTGCTGAAACCCACGCTCTTTCCGATCGAGTGAAGGCTCTCGCGGTCCGTCCGCCGCAAGGCGGCCCCGCGTCGGCGACATTGCTGCTGACTGCGTTATTGACCAGTGCTATCCTGCAGAAGGATGGGACAGCTTTAACATCATCCCACTTGCATGCGGTTTGGCGGAAGGGCGCTCAAGCTGACTTTAATAGGGCTATGGAGCCTGTAAGAATCCGTGCCTCACCTATGGAGACGCCATACGATGCCATCAACAACAAACTCAATGCGACGGCGCGCGGAACGGGCAAGTCGCCTGTGGCCCATCGGCGGCTTGTAAGTTCATCTATATCGAAAAGCTCTTGCACGACGCTTGCCGTCAATCCGATGACAGCCAGCGTCGCCCGGTACTCGGACGGTGTCATTTGATTCGTTCCCGGCGCGATTTTTTTGCGCTTTATTTCATTATAACTACATTACCTTTCATTTAATTACGTGATGTCCAGATTACGACATTCGTCTATCCAATAGCGACACACCGCCAACGGCTCTCCAGCATAGCGAACTTGCTATCCTCATCAACCAAGCGGTGAATGGAGCCAAGCATGAAGGCGATGCGATACCTTCGTAAATATCGAGGAGGATTCGGAACTGCATAACACGCCGCTGGTGTCGCAATCATGTTGGTCGGGGAGGACGCACGGCGATTGGAAGAGAATCGTAGAAGACCAGGTAGTCGTATGTGTCATCTTCCAGTTTCTTGCAGGTCTGATTGAATTCGGCGACGAGGCCAACTTGTCGTGCCCGCCTCATCTTTTCACGAAAGGTATTGGCCGCGCTGTTCGCTTCAGATAGGTCTCGAAGCTTGTGTTGCTTGCCCTCAAATGAGCGAAGTCGATGACACCCCATTTCAGGGCGGCCCAGCCCGTGTCGTGGCCGAATTTTCGAGCGTATCGCCGCAGGTTTCCCTGCTGGAATGACCGGGAATGACCAAGACTAACGTTCAACAGCTGATCTTTACCTTGAGCGCTGCGCGAGAGATGGCGTCGCGGGGTCTATTTTTCACAGCCGGCTATTAGCGCTGCGTAACGACCCGCGGTCCCACGATTGTTCTCCTCGCCCATCAAAGCTTGCGGCGGCCGCCCCTGCAAGTGAGACGAGTAGCGGCTAGCTCGCCAGAGACCTTTACAATATATCGCCGATCCGCAATCCTTGAGCCGGGATAATCAAAAACGCAATCAGCGCGGAAGAAAACTCGCACATCAACGCCAAGTCACAGCCAATAGGAGGTCGAACCATGAGACAGAAGAACGTTCGGATCTATCGAAATCCAGAGCGCGGCGAGTCCGTCAAGGTCACTTGGGGCGAGGGCGGGGAGAACGACTATTCTGACGTCAACGCGGCCGCGACCGCGCTTGGCTGTTCGGCAGAGTGGCTGGAACAAAACCTGAAGACCAGCTTTCTCACGAGCGTTGGCATATCGGAACTCGACCTATATTGGGACGACTCGATGTGGCGTTCCGACACGTCTAGCAGGAGTTTCACCATAAAAGACCGTGTCAGTCTGTTTGGTGAGATTACTGCCGTGGACGACGAAAAGGGAGAGGTTACCATTCGGATCAATGGCGCTCCTGTGACTGTAACCTTGTCGAACGAGAACGTTGTTCTTCTCGCAAGGAACTAGGCTTGATCGAAGAGAGTTTATGCCCGTAGCGCTGGTGGGGCATTGCAGGATCCCGCCAGCTTCATTCAAGCGGCCATTCGTCGCCCTCGAAGCGACCGCTCACGACTTGAGCAAGCCACCAGAATAGGGGGTGTCGCACCGAATTGAATGAAGCGGGTAGAAATCACAATCCCGCCGATTGGCCTTATGTTGACTCTGTCCCCCGCGCAGTTGAAAAGAATCCCCAGCTAGTGAGGGAGAAAATCATGGCTGACGACAATAATACCGCGTCGATAACCGAGGGCGCAGAAGCGACTACTTCGGCGGAGGCGCCTGCGCCGAAGAAAACACGGGGACCACGACGTCCGAAGGCCGCTGCCGACGTAGCGGCAGCGCCGGTCGTAAAATCGCCCCGAGGTCGCCGCAAGAAGGTGGAAGAGCCAGCGAGCGAGCCAAAGCCAGCTGCTTCGGCAACGACCGCCACGGCGAAAGCGAAGGGCGCGGTCAAGCAAGGCCGGAGACTTGGAGCGCAAAAACAACTGACCAAGACAGCTCCCGCTTCTGTCTCGGCGCTGGACGATATGGCAGATCTTATCCAACTCGAGGAAGAGAACAGCCGGTTGCGCAAGACACTTGCTGAAAAGCTACGCGCCGAAAATGCTGACCTTCGCAAACGGCTTGGTCTTAACTGAGAGTTCAAAGAACTCGATCAGTTGCGGTAACCCAGCGTGACATGATGTGGCGACGGACGTTGTCTAAACTGATTTGGTCGGGCCCAGTTCCGGGCCCGACCAATATGCTACTGCAACCTCGCGATGCAGCTTGTTCAAGATTGAAACACGATGAAATCTCCTTGGAAATTCCTGTCAAACCTGACGTTGCGCCAACGGCGAACGGAAGGTGTATCTTCACCCGGTGACGAGGCCGACACAAAGGCGGTTGAAGTCGAGAAAGAGCACTTTCCCGCATCGCCAAAGGTACCGGATGCGCTGGATCTGGCGCCAGGAAACGACGACACGCTCGCAGGTCCGGACGCGGCCAGAAGCGACATTGATCCTCCATCATCGGGGCTGCCAGTCGAATTTGTCGGGGATGAAGCACGGAGCAATGCTCAGGTCCCTTCGCCGGGCGCGAGAGCTCAGGAATCGTTTGGGGAAGGCGGCTCCGGTGGGCAACACGCACGCAAAAGCAACGCGCGACGCATGCGCCATGTCAAAGAAAACCGCCCGGATGGAGTTGTCGGAAAGACCGTGGTATCAGGGGAGGGTCAAAGAGCGAGATCAATTTCGCCGCCCCGAGAAACGCCCATTGACCCGTTGAGGGAACTCGATGACGAAATAGGGCAGTTGAGGATGCGACTGGCTGAAAAGTTGCGCCAGCAGAATGCTCAGCTTAGAGAGATGCTCAAGAGATTCGACGCAAGCTGAATTGCGTCGTTCGCACAGTTTGGGAAACCATGAAAACACAGCAACGGAAATTTGTCGTCGAGTTCAAGTCAGCGCGGCGTCGATCGAAAACACAGTCGGCTTCCATTTGGGCCGGTACGGATCTTGAGGCCGCCGTCCGTGAAACGGCCTCGCAGACACCGAACCTTTTCGGGCCGAGCACTGTTTCGATACCTGCCGTCCAAGAAAGCCAAATCGAGTCGGTTCCGGTTCCAGTGCGATCAATTCATGTGCCGAGCGAAAGTCGCACCGACCAAACGATCCAGGTTCCGGTCGCCGCTTTTGAGGCTCCAACGGTTCAGCAAAAAGACGGCGTAACAGTCAGCTCGGATTCCAAGGCAGAGATAATGGAACCTGAGGTCACTTCGCCAAATCAAAGTGCGCCTCCTCCCAAGAAACGCGCCGCCCGCCAGAAAAATCGCGTCCCACAGGCGAGCAATCTGACCACGCGCATTGCGAAGATCGAAACGCAATTCGACGATCTCGCTGACCTGGAGGAGGAGAACAGGCGGCTGAAACGACTTTTGGCAATACGCCTTCGCCAAGAAAATCTGCAGCTCCAGACGATGCTTCGACGCTTCGTCGAATGATTATTGAATAACGGACCAGGGTCGGTGCGGCTCGTCCCGCAAACCCGAGTCTGGTGAAGAATACCACATGCCGTCCGCTCGCTAAGTGGTGACTCGGACAGGTGTGTGATGTTTTCTTAAATTCCTTGCTTTTTTTCCGGGATAGCAGAGCGAACCGTGGAATCCTTACCTTGCAAATGTACGGGTCCCTGCGTCGAAGGCGAAAAAGAAACCCCGCAAATTGGCGGGGCCGTTTAGGTGGAATTAAGAGGACGCACCAGAACAGGTGCAAGAGATAAACTAGCGCAGAAGTCGCATACGTCAACAAAAAGCCCGCTTCGTTGCCGCGGCAAATGCTGGCATCAGGTCATGTATTTGCCAAGTGGTCGAACAGCTCTCGAGCAATTGGAGTGGGATCGAATCCAGAGGCCACGCAAACGGAAAGATTTCGCCGCGCCCATGCGTCGGTTAAGGGCGTTATCCCGAAGTTATAAGCCCGCTTGCACTGCCGCGCCAGCGTGTCCGGCACGATAGCGACCCCAACGCCGTTACTTGCTGCTGCACATATGGATTCAAACGTGCGGAGGCGGATCCGGTATCGGAGCACTACGCCCAGCCTCCCGGCTTGAGTGTCGAGATGGTCCTGCAATGCGCCGCTTTCCAGGCCTATGAAGTATTGCTCGGCGAGCCGGGCGAATGGGATTTCCTTTTCAGTCGCGAGCCAATGTGTCTTTGCTGAGACCACGACGAGTTTGCTCACCGCGAAAGGTTTAAGGATTAAACCTTCGTGGGCAGCTGCATCCGACAATACGCCGACATCGGCGAAACCTGCAGAGACGCTTCGGGCGATTTCATGGCTTTGGCGCTCCCGGAAATCAATATCGACTTGCGGATGCGAAGCAAGCCACGACGATAGACGGATTGGAAGAGCCTCGACGATGGCCGCAGTATTTGCGATTAGACGAATAGTCGCGCGTATGCCTTGTGCGAAGCGTCCCATTTCCCCACGCATTAGCGTCACTTGATTTAGAATCTCACGAGCGTGGTGCGAAAGCGCCTCGCCCGCTTCGGTCAATGTCACGCCCCGACGACCTCGTTCGAGCAGGCGTACGCCTCCGGTTGTCTCCATTTCCCGCAGGCGCTCACTCGCCGCCGCAAGCGAGAGGTTCACCTCCGCCGCTCCGTGGGTGATGCTGCCAGCGTCAGCAACAGCAAGAAAGAGGCGAAGATCGGTAAAGTCGAAGCGCATCCTCGAAGGTTACACTCCTCGTTGCCTTCGGTCCAGGCGAAGGCTGGAAACGGAACTGCCGCATTGTGGACGATGTCAGAAGTCGTAATGAGAAGACATGAATGATGTCTCGATCTCATTGCTGCTCGCTGTCGCAGCTACATTTTTTGTCGCCGGTATCGTAAAGGGTATCACAGGGATGGGCCTTCCGACGGTCGCCATGGGCATTCTCGGCGGATTGTTGTCGCCCGTTACAGCGGCATCGCTGCTCATCATGCCCTCGTTCACAACGAATGTCTGGCAGCTCATCGCTGGCCCGAACTTTGTCGCAGTCGTTTGTCGGCTTTGGCCGATGCTGGCTGGAGTTTTTGTCGGCACACTCGCCAGTACGTCTGTGCTGACAGGTGGCGAAACCCGCCTGAGCACCGTCTTCCTCGGCCTCGCGCTTACGGCATATGCGATCTACACGCTGTCAGCCAAACCTTGCCATATTGACCAAACACACGAGTGTTGGCTCTCGCCCATGATTGGGTTGGCGACAGGCCTCATCGCAGGCGCAACCGGCGTGTTCGTCATTCCGGCCGTACCGTATGTCCAGGCACTTGGCTTTGAACGGGATGATCTCGTTCAGGCGCTCGGACTATCCTTCACGATTTCCACCATCGCGCTCGCCGCTGGGCTTGCTCTGCAAGGTACATTTCAGCTCGATGGAGTAGCGCTGTCGAGCCTCGCTGTTCTTCCAGCTCTGATCGGTATGTGGGCCGGCCAGTACATGAGGAAGGCGGTTAGCCCAGTGACGTTCAAGCGCTGCTTCTTGATCGCCCTTGCGCTTCTCGGGATAGAAATGCTGCTGCGAAGCGTTTAGTCAGCCTCTCCTGGCATGACCGCTGGCCAGATCGGGACCGCGCATAAGGGGATCTCGCTTCAATACGTATGGCCCTGAGAACATCGACGCTCTTGGCAGGTGCGATTGGGTTAGCCGGCGGCGAAGCCATCATAATCTCTCCCACCAGCTTCGATCGTGCTCGATGCAGCTATTTGCAACGCTCAGCGTTCGAAGGGCTCGCCGAGCGAGGCGACCCCGTTCAGCTTCAACAGGCGACGATCTGCCGAAATGATGCCGAGCACGATGATGGTAACGAGGTAGGGCAGGCTTGCAAGAAGTTGCGAAGGCACGTTCAACCCTGTCGCCTGTGCGGCAAGGCCCATCAGGGAGACGGCGCCAAACAGGCACGCTCCGAGAAAGATGCGGCCAGTCAGCCATGTGCCGAAGACAACAAGCGCAATGGCAATCCAACCTCGACCAGCGATCATCCCGTCTGCCCAAAGCGGCGTGTAGACCACCGAAGCATAGGCGCCCGCAAAGCCTGCCATCGCGCCGCCGAAGGCTACAGCAATCACGCGAACAGCAATCACGTGATAGCCTATGGCGTGAGCAGCCTTGGGGTTTTCACCCACTGCCCGCACGACGAGCCCAACCTTCGAAAAGGTAAAAAAGGCCCAGATGCCGATCGTTGCGGCGAGCGACAGCCAGACGACAACGTCTTGAACAAAGATCCCACCGATGACCGGGATGTCGGACAGAAACGGAAGGGAAAGTTTGGGCAGGCCCTTGACCGTGAGACTCTCGTAGGACTTGCCAAACAGTGCAGACAGACCCTGGCCAAGGATGCCGATCGCAAGGCCCGTTGCCACCTGGTTGGCCCTGAAGCCAAGGGCAATCAGCGCAAAGACCAGGGAAAGGGCGGCGCTGCCAAGCCCCGCGACGACAAACCCCGCAAAGTGCCCGCCGCCGTGATAGACGATGATGAAGGCCAAGGCTGCGCCAAAGGCCATCAGACCCTCTACGCCAAGGTTCAAAACCCCTGCGCGCTCAACGACCAGCTCGCCAAGCGCCGCAAGAAGAAAAGGGGTTGCGGCTGCGAGCATGCCCGCAAGAATGAACTCGATGGCATTCATGATTGGCTCCGGTGGACGATCCGACGCCACTCAAGACGGTACCGGACGAAGGCGATTGCAACCAGGTAAGCGAGAAGGAGACTTCCCTGGAAAACCCGGACCGCAGCGATGGGCAGGTTTGCTGATACCATGGCATTGTCGCCGCCAATGTAGAGAGCCGCCATGAACAATGATGAGGCGATGATGCCGATTGGATGCAGACCGCCCAGATAGGCGACGATGATGGCCGCGTAGCCGTAGCCGGTGGAGATTGACCGCTGCAACTGTCCCAGAGGCCCTGCGACCTCAGCGGCTCCGGCAAGACCTGCGGCACATCCACCGATCAGGAGCGAGAGCCAGATTGCCCAGCCTTCCTTGAAGCCGGCATAGGCTGCAGCACGCGGCGCCAGGCCTCCAACCTGTAGCTTGTAGCCGGCAAAGCTCCGCTGCATGAATATCCAGGCAGCCAAGGACAGGACGATTGTAATGATCAACGAGACGTTGACGCGCGTACCCGAAATCAAGAGCGGCACCATCGCGTCGTACTGGAACATGACCGATTGCGGGAAGTTGAAACCGTTGGGATCCTTCCAGGGGCCGAGCAGCAGGTAATTCAAAAGCTGCGATGCAACCAGGCTCAGCATCAGTGAAACAAGGATTTCGTTTGCATTCAGCCTGACACGCCAGAACGCTGTGAGTGACGCCCAAAGGGCGCCACCGACTGTCCCAAGGACAAGCATCAGGGGCCAAATCCACTGACCGGTTGCCTGAGGAAACCACACGGGAATTGCAGAGGCAAAAATGGCGCCGAGAATGAACTGGCCTTCGGCACCGATGTTGAACACCTTGGCTCGGAAGCCGATCGCGAGACCCTGCGCAATGAGCAATAGCGGCCCTGCTTTCAAAAGCACTTCCGAAAACGATGCCCACGACAGAAAGGGCTCAAGCAGCATTGCATAGACGACGGCGACCGGGTTGCGGCCCATCGCCACGTAGAGTGCGACATTCAGGATGGTTGCTACCACCAGCGCCAGGAATGGCGCAGCCAGCGTCGCAGAAAACGAAGCGCGTTCCCGGCGGATAAGCGTAGGCAGAAAGGCGGCAGACACGGCATTCATGCGATGACTTTCTTTGAAGCGTCTTGCGCGCCAATCATGTAGCGGCCGATTTCCTCGGGTTGCGTTTCCTTGGTGACAAGCGGCGGGCTCAATGTGCCGTGGTACAATACCTGGATGAAATCGCAGAGCTCGAAAAGTTCCTCGAGTTCTTCTGAAATGACGAGAATGGCCATGCCTTCGTTGCGTAACGCGACAAGACGGGCGCGTATAGCGGACGCCGCGCCAACATCCACACCCCATGTGGGCTGCGCGACAAAGAGCAGCTTCGGCGCCAACATGATCTCACGGCCAACGATGAACTTCTGAAGATTGCCGCCCGAAAGTGCGCCAGCTTCGGCGTCGGGGCCAGGCGTGCGCACATCATACTGGCGGATGCAATCCTCGGCAAAGGCAGACGCCCTTGTCCTGTCTATCAGGCCGTGACGAAGAAGGTTCAAAGGGTGGGCGGTCAACAGCCCGTTGAGTACGAGTGACATTTCAGGAATTGCTCCCCGTCCCAGCCGGTCCTCCGGAACGAATGCAAATCCAAGCTGGCGTCGGTGAGCTGCGTCGAGCCTTCCCACATCACGTCCCATCATGTAGATCCGGTCGCGCTGGTCTCTCGGGAGGACGATCTCGCCTGAGATCAGCGAGGCAAGCTCGCTCTGCCCGTTGCCGGAAATGCCCGCTATCCCGAGGATCTCGCCAGAACGGACCGTCAGCGCAATATCAGAAAGCGGCACCGCAAAGGGATCTTCCGGCCGATGATGAAGGCCGATGATCTCAAGGCGTTTCTCGCCGCCTGAGAGCGGCACGGCGGCCATGGGTTCGGGCATGTCGCGGCCAATCATCATGCGGGCGAGGTCATGGGCATCGTGTTCTCGCGGGTCGATATGTCCCGTGACGCGGCCGCCGCGCAAAATGGTTGCCCGGTCACAGATAGCCCGGATTTCCTCCAGCTTATGCGAGATAAAGAGGATCGATACACCGCCGTCCCGCAGCCGGCGCAACGTCTCGAACAGCTTTTCAACCAGCTGTGGCGGCAAAACAGATGTCGGTTCGTCGAGGATCAGCAACCTCGGATTGGTCATCAGGCAGCGGATGATCTCTACTCGCTGACGTTCACCGACCGAAAGCGCATGCACGTGGGCGAGCGGATCGACTTCAAGGCCGAATTCATGCCCAAGAGCACGGACACGTTTAACGAGATCGGCTTTTTTGCCAGGGACAACGAGCTGAATATTTTCAACGACGGTCAGGGTCTCAAACAACGAAAAATGCTGGAATACCATGCCGATACCCTTGGCCCTTGCCTCCGCCGGGGAGGCAAGGGCCAAGGGTTCGCCTTCCCAGGCGACCGACCCGCTGTCTGGTTGCTCGACGCCGTAGATCATTTTCATCAGCGTCGATTTGCCCGCCCCGTTTTCGCCGAGAATTGCATGGATCGACTGCGGGGCTACGTCCAGATCAACGGCCTGGTTGGCATGGACCTGGCCGTAGGTCTTCGAGATGCCGCGAAGCGACAGGAGCGGGGCGGTCATGGCTTACTTTGGCAGCGGCGTGGTCACGCCCTTGACGTGCCAGTCCATGGCCACGATTTCTCCATCGGCCAGGGTCTTTCCAGCGGCCGCGCCCTCGCTGCCGTCGGCCTTGCTGATCGGGCCGGTAAACGGTGAGAGACTTCCGTCGGCAATCTTTGCCTCTGCAGCCTTGATCTTCGTCATCGTTTCTGCGGGGATCGAAGGGTGCCAGTCAACAACCTCGACGACTTTGTCTGCAACACCCAGGAAGGTGTTTGCACCCTTGAAGGTGCCGGCGAGATGAGCGTCGACGGAGGCCTTGAAGAACGGGGACCAATCGGTGGACACACAACCAAGATATGTCTTCGGCGCGTATTTCTTCATCGACGAATTGAGGTTGAATGCGTAGACGCCAGCCTCCTCGCAGGCGGAGATGACGGAGGGCGTATCCTGCGCGTTGGAGAAGATCACGTCGCATTTTTGCGCAATCAGCGCCTTGGCCGCTTCCTGTTCCTTGGCCGGATCAAACCATGAGTTTACCCAGACGACCGAAACTTCGATGTTGGGGTTCACGGCCTGAGCACCGAGCGTGAACGCGTTGATCGAGGTAATCAGTTCCGGAATGGCGAAGGCGGATACGGAACCGAGCTTTCCGGTCTTTGACAGCGCAGCCGCCGCCATGCCAAGCAGATACGTCCCCTGGAAGTACTTGGCAGCAAACGGCGAGAAGTTCGGGGCCACCTGGAAACCCGATGCATGCAACACGGTGACATCAGGGTTGCGGCGAGCAATCTGCAGGGCACCGTTTTGATAGCCAAAGGAGCCTGCGATCAGGAACTTGTTTCCGTCGGCGACTGTCTTGTTCATGATGCGGTCAGCATCCGGACCCTCCGCAATGTTTTCGACGACCGTCACCTTCACCTTGTCGCCATATGCTGCCTTGATCGGCTCCAGACCCGCAGCCAGCGCGTGACCCCAGCCAACGTCACCAATGGGCGAGGGAACGACGAGCGTGATCCCGAGCGGGCCGTCGGCCGCAAATGCGGCGCGGCCACCAAATGCGCCGGCCAGGCCGGCAGCTGCAACGCCCTGCATCAGGGTTCTTCGAGAAATGTTTGTCATGCTGGTTCCCCTTCTTTGTGATTTTAGAGATCGACAGTCGCAAGTGCAGCTTCAGCCTCAGCGAACATCCGGCTTTCATCGAGGCCGATGAACTCGCCCTTCTGCCATACAATGCGGCCATTGATCATTGTCAGGTCCGTCGGCATGCCGATACCGACCTTGGCCATCAGGCTCAGCGGATCATGGCGTGTGCCGACATAGTCCATCCGCCGCGTGTCGATAGCAAACAGGTCGGCGGCCATGCCGGGCGCCAGCCTGCCTATGTCCTGGCGACCAAGCAGAGCCGCACCTCCCGCCGTCGCATAGCCCAGAAAATCAACCGGAGGCGGGACAGGGTGGTTTCGCGTCGATGCGGTCAGGCACTGCAGCATGTAGGCGGAGTGGATGCAATGCATCAGGTTTGAGTTGTCATTCGAGGCAGCGCCGTCGCAGCCCAGTCCGACGCGAAGGCCAAAGGCTGCCATGGCGGGAATATCGGTTACCTCGGCGCCAACCAGATAGACGGGCTCCGGGCAATGTGAAACGCCGGTCCCGTCCGCAGCCATCTTGCGCAGTTCGTCTTGGGTCAGTTCCCAGCAATGGGCGTAAAAGGCATCAGGCCCCGCAAAACCCAGCTCTGCACAGTAATCTACGGTGCGCATGCCATGTCGGGCCTCGATCACGCGGCTTTCACCCTCCCCAACATGGGTATGCATCTGAACACCACGATCACGTGCCAGAGCCACCGATTCCACGAAGGTTTCACGGTAGCAGTTTACCGGCTGGCATGGGGCGACCACCACCTGGCGCATGCTGAAAGGTCGGGCATCGTGATAGGTGTCGATCAGCCGCTCGCAATCACCAATGAACGCGTCCGTCGTTTCGAGCATCGCGTCGGGAATGGTCGAGCCTTCGGATTTCGGAAGTGTGTTGCCACCGCGGCCGGCATGAAAGCGCATGCCCAGAAGATCGGCCGCCTCGAACTGGCGGTCGATCAATCTTTTGCCTGCATGCCTCGGGAAGCAGTACTGGTGATCGAAAGCCGTCGTGCACCCGTGCTTGATCATCTCGGCCATGGCGGTGACTGAGGAGTGATAAAAGCAATCCTCGTTCAATCGCGAAAAGATCGGATAAATGCGATCAAGCCACTCGATGACCGACAGCTTCGTCCAGTCGAGATCCGCACGGTTGCGCACAAAGCATTGAAAGAAGTGGTGGTGTGTATTGACGAGCCCAGGATAGACGAACCAGCCGCTCGCATCTTGAACGATCGTACCGGTCGGCAGTTCGTCCTGTCCAAGATTGTCGCCGATTGCCTGAATGGCGGAACCGTTTGTCAGGACGTCAACGTTGCGACGGGTCGTCTGGCCCTTGCCCTCATCGACGATAACCGCTGCGCAGTTCTTCAGAAGATAGCCGGTCATGTTACTCCTCGCCCGTTCCAATCTGGGGCTCGGGCTTCAACTCATGCAGTCGGTGTATGCCTGGCATCTCAATGAAGTTATCGAGCGCGCGAATGGCGCGCGACCAGCGCCGGATCGCAGGGTAGGGGTCAAGCGAGACACCGCCATCTGGCGCGAGCGCCACGTAGGGAAAGCACGCGATGTCTGCGACCGTCGGGCGATCGGAAGCGAGGAACGGCATGCCTCGAAGATCTTGCTCGACCAGCCCGGCTTCAAGTTCGCGCAGCGCAGCAACGCCCTGCGCTTGCAACAGGGCGATATCGCCCGGGCGAAGCAACATCTCGTGGAGGCGCGCGCCACCAAGATTTGCGGTCAGCCGGTGAGAAAAGGAAAGCCACTGTTGCAGCCTGGCCGATTGCTCGGCCGTTCCGTCCCCAAGCCACTCCGGAGCCGCCTTTCTTGCGAGGTACACGAGCATTGCTGACGATTCCGTCAGGAGCAGATCCCCGTCCTCCAGGATAGGGATGGAGCCAGCCGGGTTGAGTGCCAGAAGTTCCGCTTTGCGGTGCTCGCCGCCCGGATGAAAGTCGACCGGCCGGATATCCAGTGACTGCCCGGTCAAAGCCGCCATCAGGCGCACTTTGTAGCAACTGGGCGAGAGGATGTAATCGTAAAGCCTCATTGCGCCACCAACTGTGCGCCATAGGTGTAATTGTGGCGCTTTAGCCAGCGTCGGTAGGCTACCGATGTCAGATCGGCGCGCGTCGGGATCTCCATGCCGGGGTCGAGTGGCAAAAGACGCGGGATCTGATTCTCAAGGATCGAGCGGTCCTGCAGAAAGATCGTCTGCTGGAAATGGATGAGGTCGGTCATCGATGTTTCATCGTCAAACAGCGCCATCCACGGCCAGACATCGCAAAGATCCTCGGCCAGCGGCTGGACGAAAAGCGTAATGACGTCCCATTCACTAGGGCGCGGTGGGCAGGTTTTATAAAGCACTGAACAGGTCGGGGCCGGCACGCGGTACATGTACTCTGTCGTAATCCCGCCGCTTGCCGACTTTGCTGCTTGCGGCTGGTAGAATTTCACCTGCGTTGCCCAGACTTCATCCTCGACGTCGCGAATTTCAACCTTGTAGTTCTGCACTTCCGTGTGCGGCTCTGCTCCGAGGATGTCAGTATGGACGAAAGGAAAATGAGCGATGTCGAGAAAGTTCTCGACCGCGCGAAGCGGCGAACAGCGAACGCGAACCACACCAACATCGACAAACCGGCGACCAGGTTGGTCAGCCTCGGGAATGGAAAAGATCTCCTTTTGAGGATCTCCGATGGACGACCACACGTGGCCATAGCGAACACGTGACGACAAAACACGTCCGCCCGACGTCGTCACGATCGCATTGCCGTCAGCCCCGACAGAAACCTCGATCGGTTCGCCCATCAGGGCCGTCTTGTATGCGGTCGTTTTGACCTGGCTGAAGAGGCCGACTGGATACCACTCGTCGAGCATAGCTTCCTTAGCCATCACGAGATCTCCTTGCCTGAAGGTCTTCAGCACATCTGCGCAGGCTTTCGACGCCCCGCGACGCTGAGATGCGGTCACCGAGCGTGTTCTCGCCGTCAAGGAGTACATGGACGAGGGTGTGGCCCTGTTCCTGTTCGGAAAGCAGCAGCCACATCGTTTCGGATTGCTGCGTTGCTTTTATAAGGCCGGTCTCGTCTGATTTCGCGCCGGAAGCCGCCTCAATGGTGGTAACATCGGCATGCATTGTTAGCGAGCGCAATGCAACGAGACCCTCCAATTTCGGGGGCGGATGCACGGGTTCTCCGACGGCTACCCAGATCACGCCATCGGCTTCCTCGACCAGATGCGTCGCAACGCGGATCGTGTCGGGCGGGGTAAGACCAGGGTGAGCCGGGATGCGCAGGCAGTTTCCCGTCTGCGTGTAACTCCAGCCGTGATAGATGCAAGACAGCGACTCACCGCGCACAAAGCCATAAGACAGGCGCATGCCACGATGGGGACAGCGGTCTGCCGATGCCGCGACCCGTCCTGAATCACTTCTCCAGAGGGCAATTGAGCCGGCTCTTGTGCGTGCGGGGATTACCGTCCCTGACGGCAAATCCGCTGAAAGCGCGACTGGCGTCCAAAAGCCCGTCGTATCGGCTGACATGGTGGAACTTTCTCAGCATTATCAACGTTTTGTCCGCTTCAAGGCAACCGCTTTGATTGCGGCGGTTCGTAGCGGACGGGAGCACGTTTGCATAATTTTTCCGCATTGGCAACGCTGATCAAATAACGTGCAGTGGAAAATTGAAGGGCGTCTCAACGCCTACTCTGCGTCGCTTTCGATCGGCGTGCGGAGTATGGTTTCCACCCATACATCAATAGGTCCGAGCGAGCATCCCACCTCCATCATGTCGATCAATTCTATCGGTCCGGCGACCTCGAGTTCGATCCGGTCGACGCTTCGATGAGATATGGCCTGGGACAGGCCGAGCTTTGCTGCGTGACGACGGATCCACGGAACAAACGATGCGGCTTGGAGGTCGCCAAGGATCGTCATTCGTTCGTGCAGGTGTCCGTGATGTTGAGCTGTCATGAAAGTCTCGTGCTGGCGCCTCCTTGGCACGATAGCGCCTAAATGGACTTTCGAAACCCCTTCTTTTTCCAGTTCACAGAATCCGGTTCAACATAAAGGGCTTTCGGAGAGCTCGCGCTTCGTCCTGAAAACTCACCGCTTCCGGCGTAGCGTCCGGGAGCGATCCAGACTGGTCGGTTCACCCGCAGCACTTCGACGAGTTGGTGGCCGGCGCGCAGCAAGATGATTTTTCCTGCTCCTCCGCCAGCCAGCGATCCCGCGGCTTGCAGCTTGCGGGTCGGGCGGCAAGCGCTACTTCGAACGTGCCGGCGATGAGCCGCGGCGCTGCCGCGCAATAAAGGGCCATCGGCCGCTCTCCATCACTAACCTCAAATGTGAGCTTGGCCGATGGCTCGAGCTGTACGTGATCGGAGACCTTGCGGATGATCGCAGAGAACTTGCTTGCCGGCATATGGGTCCGACCGTCCTCATCGATATCCCAGAGTTGGACGAAGATCTCAGACCAGGCTTCCGGATTGGCGCCGCAGTCCAGCGCCGAAAACTGACCTGCCTTGACCTCGGTGACATGGTAGCCCGACCGGACGGCAATGCCCTCATAGCTGAACACCAGTGGTGCGTCTGGCGCGACCGCGAGAACATCGAGGAGATGGCCGAGAGAGATGTCGGAAGAATGTGTCTTGTCGATTGCGTTCATGTGGGCTATTCCTATATCCAATAGTTCAAGGATTATTGAATAATGGAAGAACGTCAAGCCCTATCTTCATTTGCCGCGCTGTCCCAAGAGACTCGTCTCGCCATTGTCCGGGCGCTGGTTATTGCCGGCCCCGAGGGAATGGCCGCTGGCGCGATCGCGGAACGCATGGGCGTGTCGGCGACCAACGTCTCGTTCCATTTGAAGGAGCTGGAGCGGTCGGGATTGATCTCCCAGCGAAGGGAATCCCGCTCGATCATCTACAGCGCCAATTACGACGCGCTCGCCGATCTCGTCAAATTCCTGATGGAGGACTGCTGCGCCGGCCATCCGGCGATCAGGGAAAATGTCGAGCGTAGCGACGACTGCTGCGGTTCCGCCGGCAAGGGTGAGATCGTTGCATAAAATCCCTGCGGGCATCGTCTCGGCGCTCGGCCTGACGCAGATCATCGGCTACGGCACGCTCTATTACAGCTTCAGCATTCTGGCTCCCGGCATGGCGGATGACCTCGGCCTGACGCTGGCCGAAGTGTTCGGGGTCTTCTCCGTGTCCCTATTCATCGGCGGCCTGTCGGCTACCTATATCGGCAAGCAAATGGACCGGATCGGCGCAGCGGCGATTATGACGATCGGCTCCATGTTCGCGGCGCTGACGCTTGCGCTTTGCGCCTGGTCGCCATCGGTCGCCATCTTCACCGTCGCCATCATCCTGCTCGAAGTGTCGTCCGGCATGGTCCAGTATCAGGCGGCTTTCGCTGCGCTAGTCGAAAGCGATCCCCGCACCGCCTCGCGCAGCATCACCTATCTGACGCTGATCGGCGGCTTCGCCTCGACGATCTTCTGGCCGATCTCGGCCGCTTTGACCGGATATCTCTCCTGGCGCGAAATCTATCTCGTCTTCGCGGCTCTGAACCTCTTCCTCTGCATGCCGCTGCACCTCTGGATCCGGAGTCTCGGACAAAAGTCGGGCGACGCAACGATCCGGACACGCGAGACGGTGATCGGGGCAATCCCGCCTTATGAGCGACGCCGCGCGATGGTCATCGTCTCTATCGCCTTCGCGCTTCTTGGCTTCACCCTGGCCGCGATCCTGGCTCATATGGTCCCGATGCTCGACTCGATCGGGCTTGGCACGGTCGCCGTCGTCATCGGCTCACTGTTCGGTCCTGCTCAGGTCCTCAGCCGTCTGATCAACATGGTCTTCGGGAAAAACCTGTCGCCGCCAACACTCGCTGTTCTCTCAGCCGTCCTGATCGTCTTCGGCGTCCTGATCCTGCTGGTAACTGGAAACTGGCTACCGGGAGCAGTTGCATTCGCCATCTGCCTTGGTTTGGGCTCCGGTATCAACAGCATCGCGCAGGGTAGCCTGCCGCTCTATCTATTTGGATCGGACGGATATGGCGCAATCACCGGCAAGATGGCTACCGCCCGTCTGGCAGTCGGGGCCGGAGCGCCGTTCGTGTTTGCGGCAGCCATGGAAAATGTCGGACTAAGTTTCGCACTGGCCGCAAACGCCTGCCTCGGCGCGATCAGCATCGCGGCTTTCGTCGCGGTGGCGGCGTCTGCAAGATCAAGGGCTATTGGCGTCCTTGCGGAGAACCGGTGAAGTTTGTTCGACAGAC
>Ga0207426_1001485_pt1 | contig 19208 bp, 15 predicted proteins | sample AraplaMF_Cvi_mMS_FD_184265 | JGI IMG/M metagenome (GOLD analysis project Ga0207426, IMG submission 184265) | Arabidopsis root microbial communities from the University of North Carolina, USA - plate scrape MF_Cvi_mMS (SPAdes) (version 2) | ecosystem: Host-associated > Plants > Roots > Endosphere... | reverse complement strand
CTGCGGCCTTCTTCCCGGCGGCCCCCGCGGTGCGCCGTGCCGGAGGCTCCTCGGGCTCCTCCTCCGGTTCCTCTTCCTCTTCCTCGTCTTCTTCCTCGTCCTCGTACTCCTCCTCGGGCTCTTCCTCTTCGTCCTCCTCGTACTCGTCCTCCTCGTCCTCCTCCGGCTCCTCTTCCTCGTCGTACGCGTACTCCCCCTCGTCCTCCTCTTCCTCTTCCTCGTCCTCCTCCGGTTCCAGCCCGATGCCGTCGAGCTTGAGGGAGCGGTCGTGGAGGGTGTCGGCGAGGCCCGTCAGACGGCGGTTGGCGGCCGTCGTCAGGGCCTTGCGGCCCGCGTCCAGCACTTCTCCGCGCAGTTGGTCCCCCAGCTCGGCGACCTGGGGGATCTCGCTGAGTTTGCGTACCCCCTGCGTCACGAGCTGGCGTGGTTCGAGCCCGAATTGCCGTCCGGCGATATACGACGCCACCGTGAGCGCGAACCGGCCCTTCTTCGTACGGCCCAGCACATAGCCGCCGGCAAGTGCGGCGGCCAGCAGGACCTTGGTTCCGTCATTCATGGGTGCGTCACCCTTTCCCGGACGTGTGCTGATCGGCGTTCGTGCGGGCGCCGCCACCCAGCGGCGGAGTGCTGCCCTATCTCCAGAGTGATCGGAGTCCTGACAGGCGCATCTCGAGCGGCCCGGAGGGCTCTGCGCGGTCACCCTGAGGAGGTATCCGGTCCTGCTGCGTGGCGGGGTGCACGGCGGGTCGTACGGGTGTCGCGCGGCGTGAACGGCGGCGCGTCACGGCAGGTGTGCGGGAGCCGGGTGACGCACCTAGGCTCGGAGGTATGCCCGGAACGCGCCGTGCACCGTCTCGTGTGGGAGTAGGGGGAGCGCGGTGTGTTCGCGGGCGCCGGATGTCCGTGCGCCCGTTGGCCGTTGCGGCGGTGGTGGCACTGCTGGCGGCGTTCGGCGGAACTCCGGCCGCCGCGGCAGCCGATGACCCGGATCTGACCTCGTTCTACCAGCAGAAATTGTCGTGGGAACACTGCGGGAAGGACCTGCAGAACGGCGCGACGACCGACAGCGCGGCACAGCCGCCCGGTTTTCGGGGGCGGCTGGAGTGCGCCCGCCTGGAGGTGCCGCGGGACTACCGCAACCCCGAACAGAGCACGATGCAGGTCCAGCTGATCCGGCTGAAGGCGACCGGGCCCGGCAAGCGGCTCGGCTCGCTGGTCATCAACCCCGGAGGCCCGGGTGCTTCCGGCGTCAACTATCTGATCGACAGCGGGAGCGCCTTCGCCCGTCTGGGACAGCGCTACGACATCGTCAGCTTCGACCCGCGCGGCACCGGCCACACCGACCCGGTCTCCTGCGGCAGCAAGCTCGCCCCGTCCGCCGGCGGCGCCGACAGCCTCGCCGCCAAGGAGAAGCGCATCAACGACGCCTGCGGCCGCTACTCCGGCGGGCTGCTGCGGTGGGTGGGCACCCCCGATGTCGCCCGGGACATGGACGTCCTGCGCGCCGCGGTCCGGGACGACAAGCTCAACTACCTGGGATTCTCGTACGGCACCAAGCTCGGTGCCGTCTACGCCCATGAGTTCCCCCGCAAGGTCGGCCGGATGGTCCTGGACAGCGTCGAGGACCCGACCAAGAACACCTGGCAGACCGCGTTGTCCCAGGCCCGGGGCTTCCAGCGGGCGCTGGACGACTTCGCGGCCGACTGCACCCGCCGCACGGACTGCCCGCTGGGCACCGACGAGCACAAGGCACAGGACCAACTCCGCGACTGGTACCGGAAGTTGGGTGACCGGCCGATGAAGGCGAACGGGGAGACGGTGGACGAGACCAGCTATGTGTACGCCCTGCGCGAGGCGATGTACAGCAGGAGCGACTGGCCCCAGCTGCGCCAGGCGCTGGCGCAGCTGGGACGCGGCGACGCCTCGGGGATCCTCCGCCTGAGCGACACCGGCGGCAGCAGCGCCGCCCGCAACGCCGCCGTCCCGGCCCGGCGGGTCGGCCAGGACGAGCTGCCGTCGCAGGACCAGCTCTCCCTCCGGGCGATCGCCTGCCGGGACACCTCCGAACGCTACGACGGACGCGACTACCCCCGGGCGGAGCGCGAACTCACCAAGGCCTCACCGCTGTTCGGCCCGGACATCGCGCCGACCCTGCTGGACTGCTACTCCTGGCCGGTTGCGGGCGACGACGCCTCCCGTGACGTCGCGGCGCCCGACGCACCGCGGATGCTGCTCGTCGCGACCACCAACGATCCGGCGACCCCGTACCAAGGCGCCTTCAACATGGCCCGTGAGCTGGACAATTCCAGCGTCGTGCTGACCTTCCGCGGGGAGGGGCACGCCGCCTACACCACCGGTGACCCCTGTGTGCAGCGCCGTGTCGAGGACTTCCTGCTGGACGGCACGCTGCCGAAGGGCCCGGTCTCCTGCGGCTGAGGGCGGACCCGCGGCGGCGGAGCGGGGGCCGTGCCGGCGACTACCGGTAGTAGCGGTTGTCCTCCACGTCGACGACGGGGGCGCCGGGGGACGGGGGCTGGGTGCGCCGCCGCTTGAGGATGCTCACGTACGTGGCGAGGCCGATGACGCCGACGATCATCATGATGATCCCCACCAGGTCGACATTGATCCCGGCTATGTGCCAGTCGACGGCGAACGTGAGGATGGCCCCCACCGCGAGCAGACCGATGCACCCGCCGATACCCATGGCGTCAGCCTCCGTAATTGTTCGGTCGTCAAGGCCTGTTGAGGGGCGCGTACCCCGGCGCGGGCACCTTATGTGCGGATTTCCGGGTGGCGGGCGGACGGGTCGCCTCCGACGGGGGCTCAGCCGGCCCGCCGTCCGCCCCTGCTCGCGGTCTTCTTCGCCGGGGCCGACTTCTTGGCGGCGGCCTTCGTCGCGGCGGTCTTCTTGGCGGTGCTCCTCGCGGCGGCGGACTTCTTCGGGCCCGGCTTCGCCTCCGACGCCGCTGCGGTCTTCGCCGTCTTCTTCGCCGTGCCCTTCTTCGCGGCCCGGCCCGGCCCGGCACCGCCCGACGCGCCCTCGTCCGCCTCCTCGCCGCGGGACTTCTTGGCCGCGCGGACACTGTCCTGAAGGGCCGCCATCAGGTCCATCACCTGACCGGCCGGCCGCTCCTCGCCCTCCGGGAACTCCGGCTCGCGATGCGCCAGCTTCGCCGCCACGATCTCTTCGAGCGCCTCACGGTAGTGATCGTGCAGATCGTCCTCGGACAGCTCCCCGAAGGAGTCCATCAGGGCTTCGGCGGCCGACACCTCGTTGCGGGCGACCTCCGCCTGCCGCTCGGGCAGTACCCCGTCCATCGGGCGGATCTGGTGCGGCCACAGCAGCACCTGCATGACCAGCGCGCCCTCCATCGGGCGGATCATCGCGAGCTGCTCCCGCCCGTGCAGCGCGATCTTGCCGAGCCCGACGCGCCGGTGCCGCTCCATCGCCTCGCGCAGCAGGACATAGGGCTTGGCCGCGGCGGGGCTGTCGATGCCCAGGTAGTAGCCCTTGCCCATCTGCAGCGGGTCGATGTCGCCGCCCGCGACGAAGGCCAGGATCGTCAGCGTTTTCGCGGTCGGCAGCGGCAGCGCGTCCAGGTCGTCGTCGCTCAGCGGTACGACGATGTCGCCGCCCTCGGGCTTGTAGCCCCGGCCGATCTCGTCCGGCGGGATCTCGATGCCCTCCAGCGAGCACACCGGCTGGTTGCGCACCCGCCCGCCGTCCGCCGTGTGGATCCGCGCGAAGCTGACCGAGGTGGAGCTGTCCGTGGCGTTGTACGCGGCGACCGGGATCGTGACCAGGCCGAAGCTGATGGAGAACTTCGCCGTGGGGCGCATGGGGGCCGCCTTCTTCGGAGCCATTCGGCACCATGCTAGGCGGGGCGGACGGGGCGTACATCTCCTACGAATCCGGGCGTGCCGATCGGGTGACGGTGGCCCGCCACCGGCGCCGCGCCCGGGCAAGGCCCCGCCGACCTGCCGCCCCGCCGCTCAGGCGGACGCGGCCGTCACCCGGCCCTCCCGTACCGCCTCCCTGAGCGCCTGGTGATCGAGCTCGTTGCGGTCCGCGTAGCGCTCCGCGAACCGTGCCACCGCCTCGTCGAAGACGCTGCTCCTGCCGAGGTAGGCGCCGATCGCGATCCGGTCGCCGGACCTGGCGTGCGCGCGGGCCAGGGTGGCCCCGCAGCGCACGGCGAACCGCCGCATGCCCGTCGGCACCATCGCATCCGTCGGCATGATGCCCTTCCAGTCACGCAACTGGCGCAGGTAGAAGTCGCGTTGACGCCCGTCGATGCCGGTGGTCCGCTCCCAGCCGAGGAAGATGTCGCCCGCGGCCTGCATCAGGCGCTGGCCGGCCACGACGCGTTCGCCCTGGTTGGTGTGCGGGCCCTGCCCGGCGTAGGGGGCGAGCACGGACTCGTCCGCCTCCTTCGCCTGCAACAGCAGCGGGTCGTCCAGGTCCTTGCCGAGCAGCAGCACGATCCAGCAGCGGGTGCCCACACTGCCGACCCCGACGACCTTGCGCGCCACGTCCACGACCCGGTACTGCTCCAGCAGCCGGCGATGGTCCGACCGCAGACTGCGGGCGTAGCCCCGGACCATGCCGTGGATCTGGTCCACCAGCTGGTCCCGCTCGAGGTCCGGCAGCAGATCGTCCAGCGGCACGATCAACGGCGGATCGGCGGCGATCCGCACCTGACCGCCGCTCCTGCGGGTCAGCTTGCGATACGCCTGCACGGTGTCGCGCGTACGGGCCTCCGCGATGGTGCGGGACAGCGCCGCCCGGCCCCGGTCGTCCAGTTGCTCGGCCTCCTCGGCCTCCACGTCGGCCATGTCGGCGTGGGCGTACCAGACCTCCAGGGTGCGCATGTCCGCATAGCTGCGCATCTGCTCGCGGTAGGACGCACAGGCGGCCCGGACGATGCCGGTCCGCACCTTCTCGGGGAAGCCGTTCCCCCGCCCCGCGATGGCGAAGCTGGCCGCCAGCCGTTTGACGTCCCACTCCCAGGGCCCGGGAAGGGTCTCGTCGAAGTCGTTGATGTCGAACATCAGATGGCGCTCGGGGGAGGCCAGCAGCCGGAAGTTCAGCAGATGGGCGTCCCCGCACAGCTGGGTGCGCAGCCCCGTGGACGGGGTGGTGGCCAGATCCGCCGCCATGATGGCGGCGGCGCCGCGGTAGAAGCGGAAGGGTGACTCCAGCATCCGGCCGTAGCGCAGCGGCACCAACTCCGCTACCCGCAGGGCCGACTGCCGCTCGATGATGTCCACCGGATCGTCACGGGCGGGCGTGGCAGTGAACTCCGCATGACGCGAGCGGGGCACTTCGGAGCGAAGTGCCCTGCCCTGTTCCGCGCGTTCCTGCGGGGTGGGTACGGAGGTCATGGCCCAGGCCGGATCGGTGGTTCAGGTCACCGGGAGACCGAGTCGTGATGGTGGTTGCCCGTACACAGTGCCCACATGATGAAGATGTTGATGGCGACCAGCACGATCGCCCAGAACGGGTAGTGGGGGATCCACAGGAAGTTCGCCAGCGCGCCGAAGCCCGCCAGGATGACACCGATCGTCCGCGCCCACAGCGCGCCGGTGGCGAGCAGGGCGACACCCGCGAGCAGGATGACGATGCCCAGGATGAGGTGGATCCACCCCCAGCCCGTGAGGCTGAAGGAGAACACGTAGTTCCGCGTGGTGACGAAGAGGTGGTCCTGGGCGATGGCGGAGATGCCCTCCAGGAAGGTCATCGCGCCACCGAAGATCATCAGAACTGCGGCGAAGGCGGTCCAACCGCCCACGCTGTGCTTCTGAGTGGCCATGGGTCACTCCTCACTTGAGAAACCTGGCCGTCCGAACCGGACCTGCCGACCGTCGTGCAGTGCAGTCAACGGTGGCACACGACCCGGTCAGCCGCATGTCAGGGACGTTCGAAGGCCTGCAGAACCCCGGCCCCCGCGAAGCACAGCGCTCCCGTGAGGGTCCCCCCATTGGCGATGCCGACGTTGACCGGGCTCCGGGTCTCCGGCCGGGTGAAGGCGGCCAGTGCGGCCACCATGAAGAGCACCGACCCGAGCTGGTTGACCACGACGATCCACCAGCCGATGCTGCGCCGGTGCAGGCACAGCGGACGGTGGCAGACCTCGACGACCGCCAGTTGCCCCGAGATCAGGAACAGCAGGCAACCGATCATGTCGGGCGCCCAGACCAGCCGGTTCATCTGCTGGACCGTGAGCCCCTGCAGAAACGAATCCAGCAGGTTGACGCCGAACACCAGCGTCCCGGCGAACAGCACGAACGTGCTCACCCAGTCGATCCGGCCCGGCTCGTAGCTCCACCACCGGAAGCGGTGCACGGTCAGCGCACCCGCCCGGCTCTCCCGGCGCGGAGCGTTGATGGCCTGGACGAGGGAGGCGTAGCCGCCCAGGGTGAAGAACACGCCGCCGACGAAGTAGATCGTGGCGGTCGCGGTGGGGCCGGCGGAGTCGAACTGGGCGAGCGCCGCACCCAGGGCGAACAGCGCCCCGCCGACGACGAAGGAGACCGCCGCGGTGCCGTTGAGCCGGCGCAGCCGGACCAGCGTCGCCTCGTCGGCGCGCCGCGGGCTGCTCCGGGTGGCCCCGGCGGGCCGCACCGCGAGGGTCCCGCGCTTGCGGGCCGCCCGCGACTCCCAGACGGCGGTGTCACCCGCATCGAGACGCCAGGTCAGCCGGGTGGTGAACGGCCCCGCGCGTTCGGCGCACTCCTCGGAATTCCCCACCCGCCGAGCCTAACGATCCCGTACGGGAAAGCCGGTAACGCCTCGTCGGATCGTGGCGTCGTCGGGGCGGGCGGGACGTTGCCCGGCCGGTGCGGAGCCGCCGGGGGGAGCGGGCTCAGCTCTGGGCCGTGGGCCGGACGACGATCTCGTTCACATCCACGGCCGCCGGCTGCTCGACGGCGAACGCGATGGCGCGGGCGATCGCCTCCGGCGGTATCGCTAGCCGGTCCCTCATCTCCGCGATCTGCGCTCTGACCTGCGGATTCGTCGAGGCTTCGGCGAAGTCGGTGTGGATTGCGCCGGGTGAGACGGTGGTCACCCGCAGGGCGTCACCGGCCTCCTGGCGCAGGCCCTCGCAGAGGGCGCGGACGGCGACCTTCGTGGCGGCGTAGACCGCCATGGCCGGGACGACGCGGAAGGCGGCCGTGGAGGCGGTGGTGATGAAGTGGCCCGTGCCCTGCGCCCGGAAGACCGGCAGCGCCGCGCCGATGCCGTGCAGGACGCCCTTGAGGTTGACGTCGACCATCCGGTCCCACTCGTCGACGCGCAGATCGTCGAGCGGCGAGATCGTACCGGCCCCGGCATTGCCGACCAGCACATCGAGCCGGCCGAACCGTTCGACGGCCAGGGCGACCAGGGCGTGCAGATCCTCCCGCCGGGTCACGTCCGTGCGCGTCCGGACGGCCGTGCCGCCCGACGCCTCGATCCGCGCCACCAGATCCGCGAGGCGCTCGGTCCGGCGCGCGCCGAGCACGAGCCGGGCGCCCCGCTCGGCGAGCAGCAGCGCGGTCGCCTCACCGATGCCGCTGCTCGCTCCCGTGATCGCCACGACCTTGCCGTCGATTCCCGCCATGGTGTCTTCCTCTTTCTTCTCGCTCGCTGCCGGTGCCGGCGCACGCCCGGAACGCCGTGGCGCACCCGGGGCCGCCCGGCGCCGGGAAGACCGCGGTGAGAGCCCATGACCCCCACGCGGAACCCAGTCTGCGAGGAGCTGAGCCTGGTATCCAGAATGCGTTTATTCTGGAACTAGAATTGCCACCATGCACAGGCAGCCGGAGCAACGCCGTGAACTGGGCGCATTCCTGCGCAGCCGCAGGGAGCGGCTCACCCCCGAGGAGGTCGGCCTGCCGGCCACCTCCCGGCGGCGGACGCCGGGGCTGCGCCGGGAGGAACTGGCGCTGCTCGCCGGGATCAGCGCCACCTGGTACACGTACCTGGAACAGGGCCGCGACATCCGCGCCTCGGAACAGGTGCTCGACGCCCTGGCCTCGGTGCTGCGCCTCGACGCGTACGAGCGCGGGCATCTGCGCCGCCTCGCCGGGCACGCACCCGCGGCCGGAGCGGAGGAACCCGAGCCGCTCGCCGCCGAGGTGGCGGCCGTGCCCCTCCTGCTCCAGCCGCACCCGGCCTACATCATCGGCGGCACCTACGACGTGCTCAGCTGCAACCCGGCGGCCGACGAGCTCTTCCCGAACCTCACCGCGGCGGCGGACCGGCCGGCGAACTTCGCCCGCTGGGTGTTCCTCGATCCCGCGGCCCGGGACGTCCTGGTCGACTGGGAGCCGGACGCCCGCGGCCTGCTCGCCCGGCTGCGGACGCTGGCCGGACGCCACCCGGGCGACCCCCGCTACACCCGGCTGATCGACGAGCTGAAGGCGGGCAGCCAGGAAGTGCGCGACTGGTGGCCGCGGTACGACGTCCAGGACCGGCACGGCGGCCGCAAACGGCTGCGGCACCCGCGACGCGGGACGGTCGACTTCGCCTACACCGCGTTCCACCTGGCCGGGCAGCCGGAACAGACGCTGGTGATCTATTCCGACGACGGGGCCGCGACGCCCACGAGGGCGACGGGGCGGACGACGTGAGGACGAAGCGGCAGCGCGGCAGGGCCTACGGCCGGGGGCGCGGGGCGGGCTGACGGCGGGTGGCGTGGATGGAGCCGAGGAGGCTGAGCGCGTGCGCGCTGGGGCTCTCCGGTTCGGCCTGGTAGACGACGAGTTGCTGTCCGGGGGCGTCGCGGACGTCGAAGGCCTGGTAGGTCAGGGTGAGCGGGCCGACGTCCGGGTGGAGGAAGTGCTTGGCGTCGCGGGTCTTGCCGCGCACCGTATGGGTGTTCCACAGGCGGGTGAACTCCGCGCTGTGCCCGGTGAGGACGGTGAGGAGTTCGCGCAGCCGCGGGTCGTCGGGTGCGAGCCCCGCCGCCTGGCGCAGGTTGGCCACCGTCACCTCGGCGGTCCAGTCCCACTGTGCGTAGAAGGGCCGGGCCGCGGGGTCGAGGAACGCCATACGAGCCAGGTTGTCGGCGGGCTCGAAGGGGGAATACAGGGCGTCGGCCAGGGCGTTGGCGGCGAGGATGTCCAGGGCCCGGTTGATCACGAACGCCGGGGTGTGCGGGCAGCCGTCCATCAATTGGCCCAGGGTGGTGCTGACGGTCTCCACGGTGGGGGCGAACCGGTCGTCGGGGACGGCCCCGGCCAGCCGGAACAGATGTGTCCTGGCGTCCGCGTCGAGGCACAGGGCGCGGCCGAGGGCATCGAGCACCTGCGGTGAGGGGTGGCGCTCGCGGCCCTGCTCCAGGCGGGTGTAGTAGTCCGCGTTCACACCGGCCAGGACGGCGACCTCCTCGCGGCGCAGTCCGCTGACTCTGCGGAGCCCGTAGCTCGCCATGCCGACGTCCTGTGGCCGCACGCCCGCCCGGCGGGCCCGCAGGAAGTCTCCGAGGTCGTTGTCAGCCATGCCCGTCAGGTTAGGCCGCGGGCCCGGCGTGGTGCCTGGGTGTGACGCACCCGGGCACGATGCGACCTGGCCGGGGCCCGGCGGCCCGCGCAGCATCGGTCGGCGGGGCGTCCCGGATGCGCCCCGCCGCCGGCCCCCCACGAGGCGGCATCCACTGCCGCACGGCACGGGGCGGCCCGGCGAAGGAACAGGACGACGGAGACGAGGACTTCAGCCCATGAGCGGACGTCTGCACGGCAAGGTCGCGCTGATCACCGGCGCGACCGGCGGCATCGGAGCGGCAACCGCCGAACTCTTCGCGCGGCAGGGGGCGCGGCTGGTCCTCACGGACGTGGACCGGCAGCCGCTCGCGGAGATGGGGGAACGGCTCGCCAAGCACGGGGGCGAGGTGGTCACCGCGGTCCTCGACGTCACCTCGGCCCGGGCCTGGGACACCGTGATCGCCACCGTGCGCCGGCGCTTCGGCCGCCTCGACGTCCTCGTCAACATCGCGGGCATCGTGGACTGGCCCGGCATCGAGGACACCGACGAGACGTCCTGGGACCGGGTCGTCGAGGTGAACCAGAAGGGCACCTGGCTCGGCATGAAGGCGGCCATGCCGCTCCTGCGGGCGAGCGGCCGCGGGTCGGTGATCAACACCTCGTCGGTGCTGGGGCTGGTGGGCGGCGGCGCCGCTGCCGCGTACACGGCGTCCAAGGGCGCCGTCCGTCTGCTGACGAAGACCGCGGCGGTCGAGTACGCCCGCGACAACGTACGGGTCAACTCCGTCCACCCCGGCGTGATCGCCACGCCCATGATCCAGGACCTGCTGGACGAACAGGGCGACCGGCAGCCGGACATCGTGCGCACGCCCATGGCCCGTGCGGGCCGGGCGGACGAGGTCGCCCCCGCGATGCTCTTCCTCGCCGGCGACGAGTCCTCGTTCGTCACCGGCTCCGAAGTCGTCGTCGACGGCGGGCTCACCGCCCACTGACGCCGCGCGCCCGCCGGGCGGTGCCCGGGGCGGGGACCGGGCCGGGCGCGGGGCCGGGCTCCGGGCCCGGCGTCGGCGGTGGCGGGTTCGGGGGGACGGGGTCCGGCTCGGGCGTCGGTGGCGCAGGAGGTACGGGATCGGGTCCCGGGGCGGGGACGGGGCCGGGTGCCGGGCCCGGCGTGGGTCCGGGCGGGCCGGGGCCCGGACCGGGAGTGGGCGGCACCGGGTCCGGATGGCCGGGGCCCGGCGGTCCTGGGGGCTGTCGCACCGTCATCTCCTCCTCCTGCGTCGCTCCTCGGCGGCCGAGCGCCGCACGCTCGCACCGCTGCGGCATGCTGCTCTCCTTGCCGGTCCCGCGCCGACCATGCGGAAGCGGTCCGCACGGCACCCGGCTGCCGGGCACTCTGCTGCCCGGCGTACGGGCACGGGGCGTACCGGCGCACGGGCCGCCCACCCCACACTCTGCGACCCCGCGGGGCGCCCGGCGACACGGGAGGCGAACGGACGCCCCGCGTGCCCCGCCACCCGGATGCGCGAGCGTACGACGGGCCAAAGCGGGTAACCCCGCCCGCATGAAGACCTCGGACAGCGGCACCGGCACGGGAACGGACACCGTGCGCGCGGGCCGCCGCACGGTCGAGATCCACCGGCCGGACAAGGTGCTGTTCCCCGACGACGGCCTGACCAAGGCCGACGTGGTCGCCTACTACCGCCGGGTGGCCGCCTCGATGGTTCCGCAGCTGCGGGGGCGGCCGCTGATGCTGGAACGGCTTCCGGAGGGGCCGGGCGGCCCGCAGTTCATGCAGAAGGACACCCCGGACCACTATCCCGACTGGATCCGGCGGGTGCGGGTCGCCAAGGAGGGCGGCACCGTCACCCACACCGTCTGCGACGACAAGGCGACCCTCCTCTTCCTCGCCGACCAGGCATGCCTCACGTTCCACCGCTGGCTGTCGCGCGCCGGCCGCCCCCACCACCCGGACCGGCTGGTGTTCGACCTCGACCCGCCGGGCCCGGACTTCGAGGCGGTACGCGAGGCCGCCCGGCAGCTCTGCGCGCTGCTCGACGAGCTCGGCCTGCCGTCCCTCCTGATGACCACCGGGTCCAAGGGGCTGCATGTCACCGTTCCGCTGGACGGCGCGGGCGACTTCGACGCGGTACGCGGCTTCGCCCAGCAGGTGGCACAGGTGCTGGCGGAGCGTCATCCGGACCGGCTCACCACCGCCGTGCGCAAGAAGTCGCGCGGCGACCGGCTCTACCTCGACGTCCAGCGCAACGCCTACGCGCAGACCGCGGTCGCCCCCTGGTCGCTGCGCCCGAAAGCGGGCGCCCCGGTCGCCGCGCCGATCAGCCGGGAGCAGCTGGACGACCCGCACCTCACGGCGCAGAGCTGGTCGTTGCAGGACGTCGCCGCCGTCCTGGAGCAGGCGGGGTCGCGGCCCTGGTCCGGGGTGCCGGCCCGGGGGCGTTCACTGCGTCCGGCACGGCGGCGGCTGGACGCGCTGCGGTGAGCCGCTCGTCCCGGGGCCTCACGGCCCCGGCTCCGCCTCGTCCGCTTCGGGCGCGCCGTCCACCGCCGCGTCCAGGTGGCGCCGCTCCCGGTGGGCCCGTGCCCGGTCCCCCGGCGAGGCCTCGGTGACGTCCAGAAAGACCTGGTCGGCGATCGGCCAGCGCTCCCGGACGGCCGTCTTCAGCCGCACCAGGACCTCCTCGACCTCTTCGCTGTCCAGTCCGGCGGCGAGGTCGACACGGGCCGCGACCAGCGTCGACCGGGTCCCCAGCCGCATCGACAGCAGGGTGGTCACGGTGTCGATCTCCGGCTGTTCCTCCAGAAAATTCCGGAGGGCCCGGCGCAGCGCCGGGTCGGCGGCCTCCCCGATGATCTGGCCGCGCGACTCCTTGGCGAGCTGGTAGGCGACGAACACCAGCAGGGCGCCGATGATCATCGATGCCCAGGCCTCCCACTGCACCTCGCCGGTGATCATGTGAAGTCCCACGCCGAGCATGGCGACCACCACACCGAAACAGGCGGTCGAGTCCTCGGCCAGCACCGTCCGCAGCGCGGGGTCGTCGGCCGACCGGATCGCCTTCCGCATGCTCTGACCGGCCTGCCGGGCCCGGCCGCGGACCTGCGACAGCGCCCGGATCAGCGAGGAGCCCTCGGCGACCAGCGCGACGGCCAGCACGATGAGGCCGACGACATAGCCCGTACGGGTCTCCGCGTGGTCCGCGCGCAACGCCTCGATGCCCTGGAAGAAGGAGAAGCAGCCGCCCATGACGAAGATGCCGACGGCGGCGAGCAGGGACCAGAAGTACCGTTCCTTCCCGTAGCCGAAGGGGTGCTTGCTGTCGGGCGCGCGGGTGCTGCGTTTGAGCGAGGCGAGCAGGAAGATCTCGTTGAGGCTGTCGGCCACCGAGTGCGCTGCCTCGGAGAGCAGCGCGGGTGAGCCGGTGAACAGCCCGCCGAGCAGCTTGGCCAGGGCGATCACCAGATTGGCGCCGAGCGCCACGAAGACGGTGACGGCGGTCCGGGCGTCCTCCTGGTCCGTGCCCCCGTCCCCGTCGGGGCGGCCGGCAGGGTGTCCGGTGGCGTGGTGCGCGGCCTCAGCGTGCCGGGACAAGCGTCGCCTCCCCGTCGTCGGTGGGACAGCCGCCGCGAGCGTAGCCGCCGGGGCGTGGCTCCGCACCCGGTGCGCCGTTGCGCCCCATGGAGCAGCGGCGGTTTCCCGCCGTGCGGACCGGGGACGGTGACAGCACACCACCCACCGGACCGGCAAAGGACAGCGCGTGGCCCGTACTTCCCCCTGCGACCTGCGGCGATGTACCGGGGGCGCGCCATGAGTCCCCGCGGCGGACAGCGGGCCCTCGCGCACGCCCTGCTGGAGCGGCACGGCGAGACCTTCGCGGCACAGAGCGGCATCCGCCTCGGCAACACACCGCAGCCGCTGTACCAGGTGCTGGTACTGGCCGGGCTGCTCAGCGCGCGGATCCGCGCGTCGGTGGCGGTCGCGTCCGCGCGCGCCCTGTTCGACGCGGGGATGCGCACGCCGCGGCGGATGGCGGAGGCGACCTGGCAGCAACGGGTCGACGCCCTGGGGGAGGGCGGCTACCGGCGCTACGACGAGCGCACCGCCACCCAGCTCGGTGACGGCGCCGCACTGCTGCTGGACACCTACGGCGGCGATCTGCGGCGGATGCGGGACGAGGCCGGCGGCGACACCGCCGCGCTGCGCGGCGCGCTGCGGAAGGTGCCGGGCCTGGGGCCCGCGGGCTGCGACATCTTCCTGCGCGAGGTGCAGGGCGTCTGGCCCGAACTCGCCCCGTATCTCGACGCCAAGGCCGTCCAGGGGGCGGAGCGGCTGGGCCTGCCGGGCGACGGCCGGAAGCTGGCCCGGCTGGTCGGGCCGGACGATGCCGCCGCCTTCGCCTCCGGCCTGGTGCGCGCGGCCCTCGACCGCTCGGTCGTCGAGGACGTACGGGCGGCGGCGGGGTCCTGACCTGCGGGCGGCCGGCACCGGCCCTGCGCCCGGGAGCACAGCCGCCCCTTCCCGCCGTCACACGACCAGCGCCGCCAGCAGGGTGACGCCCGCCAGGAACCAGGCGACGTAGTCGCCGACATGACCGGAGTGCAGCCGGCGCGGCGGACCGGCCCGCTGCGCCGGCTCCTGGCGTACCGGACGGCGCACGGAGACCAGGGCGAAGGCCAACGGCCAGTGCGGTGGCCAGCAGGCCCCACAGGACACCGGAGAGAGCCCAGTGCGGCGGGGAAGTGGGCGCGGGCGCTGCCGCCCTGCCGTACAGGACGGCCCCGACGTAACCGGCGTGGTCGGTGAAGGCGTCGGCGGCCCGGCCGACGCCCGTGCGCAGGCCCGGGACCAGACCCACCGCCAGCGCCCCGGCGAGCAGCACCGCGCCCCCGGTCACCGCGGAGACCAGGACGCACAGCGCCGCACCCAGCACGGCGGTCAGCACGCCCAGCACCAGCAGCGCCCGGTGCGCATCCGGCGCCGGGATGCCGCGGGGCCCGCGAAGACCGTCCAGTAGACGCGGGCCGTGCCGTACAGGCCCAGTTCGACCATGACGCCGGACAGCAGCGGCGCCGCCGCCCACCGCCCACTCCAGCGTGTCCACGGGGCCGATCAGGACGAGCCACAGCCCGGTCAACCCCGCCCACCAGCCGAGGAGTTCGGCTCCCGTGGCCAGCCGTCGAGCCATCCGCGTACCTCCTGAGGCCCGGGTAGCCGGGCCTCAGGCTGGCATGCCCGGGCGCGGCCGCCCCGTCACCGCGCCGCGCGGCACTCCGTCGGAGGCGGACGCCTGACGGCCCGGTGCCGTCAGTCCGCCCAGGTCCAGTCGGCGACCTCCGGCAGGTCCGTGCCGTGCTCCCGGATCCAGGCGTGGTGGCGGGTTCGGACGTCCGCCATCGCCTGCCGCACCGCGACCGCGCGCACCCCCAGGCCCGGGACCCGGTCGATCACATCCATCACCAGCCGGTACCGGTCGAGGTCGTTGCGCACGACCATGTCGAAGGGAGTGGTCGTGGTGCCCTCCTCCCGGTAGCCGCGGACGTGCAGGTTCCGGTGACCGGTGCGGCGGTAGCAGAGACGGTGGATCAGCCAGGGATAGCCGTGGTAGGCGAAGACGACCGGCTTGTCGCGGGTGAACAGCGCGTCGTACTCGGGATCCGGCATGCCGTGCGGATGCTCTCCCGGCGGCAGCAGCCGCGCCATGTCGACGACGTTCACCACCCGCACCGCCAGCTCCGGCAGATGCCGGCGCAGCAGACCCGCCGCCGCCAGCGTCTCCTGGGTGGGCACGTCCCCGGCGCAGGCCAGCACCACATCGGGTTCGGTGCCGTCCTCGGTGCCCGCCCACTCCCAGGCGCCGGCGCCGCGGGCGCAGTGGGCGCGGGCCTCGTCGAGGGTGAGCCAGTCGAAGCCGGGCTGTTTGCCGGCCACGATCACATTGACGTAGTCGCGGCTGCGCAGCGCATGATCGGCCACCGAGAGCAGGGTGTTGGCGTCCGGCGGCAGATAGACCCGGACCACCTCCGGGCTCTTGTTGAGGATGTGGTCGACGAAGCCGGGGTCCTGGTGCGAGAAGCCGTTGTGGTCCTGCCGCCAGACATGGGAGGTGAGCAGGTAGTTCAGCGAGGCGATGGGGCGCCGCCAGGGGAGCCGGCGCGCGGTGCGCAGCCATTTGATGTGCTGGTTGACCATGGAGTCGACGATGTGCGCGAACGCCTCGTAGCTGGAGAAGAGCCCGTGCCGGCCGGTGAGCAGATAGCCCTCCAGCCACCCCTGGCACAGGTGCTCGGAGAGCACCTCCATGACCCGGCCGTCGTGCGCGAGGTGCTCGTCGGTGTCGAGCGAGGTGCCCTGCCAGGCCTTGCCGGTGGCGTCGTAGAGCGCCTCCAGGCGGTTCGACGCGGTCTCGTCGGGGCCCACCACGCGGAAGTCGCGGCGCTCGGCCGTGGCCTCCATGACCGCCGCCAGCAGCCCGCCGAGCACCCGGGTCGGCTCGTGCAGTTCGCTGCCGCGCTTGCCGACCTCCACCGCGTACCGCTCCAGCGGCGGGACCGGCAGATCGCGCAGCAGCAGGCCGCCGTTGGCGTGCGGAGAGGCGCCGAGCCGCCGCGACCCCTCGGGCACACAGGCGAGCACGTCCGGGCGCGGCCGGCCCGCCTCGTCGAACAGCTCGTCGGGCCGGTACGAGCGCAGCCAGTCCTCCAGCTGCCGCAGGTGCCCGGCGTTCTCGCGCACGCCGGGCAGCGGGACCTGGTGGGCGCGCCAGGTGCCCTCGACGGGCTGCCCGTCGACCTCGTGCGGTCCGGTCCAGCCCTTGGGGGTGCGCAGCACGATCATGGGCCAGCGGGGCCGCTCCGTCACGCCCTCGGTGCGGGCCCGGCGCTGGATGTCCGCGATCCGGTCCAGGGCGGTGTCCATGGCGGAGGCCAGTGCCTGATGGACCGTCGCCGGGTCGTCGCCGGCGACATGGAGCGGGTCGTGACCGTAGCCGCGCAGCAGGGCGTCCAGCTCGTCCCGCGGGATCCGGGCGAGCACCGTCGGGTTGGCGATCTTGTAGCCGTTGAGGTGCAGCACCGGCAGCACCGCGCCGTCGTGCACCGGGTCCAGGAACTTCGTGGCGTGCCAGGACGCGGCGAGCGGCCCGGTCTCCGCCTCGCCGTCGCCCACCACACAGGCGACGACCAGCTCCGGGTTGTCGAACGCGGCGCCGTAGGCATGGGTGAGGGAGTAGCCCAGCTCACCGCCCTCGTGGATCGATCCCGGGGTCTCCGGGGCGACATGGCTGGGCACCCCGCCGGGGAACGAGAACTGCCGGAAGAGCCGGGCCATGCCCTCGCCGTCCCGGCCGACATCGGGGTACGTCTCGGAGTACGTGCCGTCCAGCCAGGAGTTGGCCACCACGGCGGGGCCGCCGTGCCCCGGCCCCCACACGCACAGGGCCTCCAGCTCGCGGGCCCTGATGACGCGGTTGAGGTGGGTGTGGACCAGGTTCAGGCCCGGCGAGGTGCCCCAGTGGCCCAGCAGCCGCGGCTTGATGTGCTCGGGGCGCAGCGGGGCCGTCAGCAGCGGATTGGCCATCAGGTAGATCTGCCCGACGGCCAGGTAGTTGGCCGCCCGCCAGTGGGCGTCGAGCCGGTGCAGCTCGGCGGCGTCGAGGGGGCCCGGCGCCGCCGGACTCCCGCTCGTCCCCGTCCCTGCCGCGTTCTCCGCGTCGTGCATGCTCATCTCCCTGTCAGGGTCGCGTGCCACGGGTGTTCACAGCGTGCGCAGTGCGGCCGGCGGCCCGGCCGGATCCGGCCGCCGGAGAGTACCTGCATGGTCGCCGCCTTCCGGGCGACGACGGCAGGGGGCAGCGGCTCCCCGGACAGGGCGGGCGACCGGGGCGGGCCGGTCAGTCGGGCGGTTCGGGGGCCGGGTGCTCGTCCGGTTCCGCGCCGGGCGGTTCCGCCGGTACCGGGCCCGGCTCATCCGGTTCCGGCTCGGCGGGGACCGGGTCGTACGGCACCGGGTCCGGATCGCTCGGCACCCGCTCGGGCCCCCTCGGCCGCGGTTCGGTGGTCATGGCGTGGACGGTCGTCAGGGTCATGGCGCTCTCCTTCCTCCCCATCCTCCGTCCCATGCCCGTGGTCGGCCCGTTCAAGAAGTGAATCCGAGGGGCGGGCGCTGGAGCGCTCCGTTCATGCGGTGATGACGTGGTTCATGTGGTGGATGACGGCGAAGGTGCGTGTGCCCCGGGCCCGGCCGGCGGAATCCTCAGTACACGTCGCGGACGTAGCGCTTCTCCGCCGCGAGCTGCTTGACGTAGCCGGCGGCGGCCTCCTCCGCCAGCCCGCCGTGGGCGACGGCGATGTCCCGCAGCGCACGGTCCACGTCCTTGGCCATCCGGGACGCGTCGCCGCACACATAGAAGTGGGCGCCGTCCTGGAGCCAGGACCACAGCTGGGCGCCGTGTTCGCGCATCCGGTCCTGGACGTAGACCTTGGCGCGCTGGTCGCGGGAGAAGGCGGTGTCCAGCCGGGTGAGCAGCCCCTCGCGGCGCAGCCGGCCGAGGGCCTCCTCGTGGTAGAAGTCCGTGGCCCGGCGCTGCTCGCCGAAGAAGAGCCAGTTGGGGGCGCGGTGGCCGCGGGCCCGCCGCTCGTCGAGGAAGCCGAGGAAGGGCGCCACGCCGGTGCCGGGTCCCACCATCACCATCGGGGTGGCCGGATCGGCCGGCGGACGGAAGTGGGCGGCGCGCTGGACGAACACCGGCACCGGGCACCCGGGCTCGGCATCGGCCAGAAAGGTGGAGGCGACGCCCTTGCGCCGGTCCCCCCGGCGGTTCTCGTAGCGCACCACGGAGACCGTCAGACGGACCAGGCCGGGATCGGTCAGCGGGCTCGACGAGATGGAGTACAGCCGCGGCTGCAGGCGCTTGAGGACGCCGGCCCACTCCGCCGCACCGGCCCGTACCGGGTGTTCGGCGAGGACGTCGACGGCCTGCCGGCTCCAGGTCCACTGGGCCAACTCGCCCTTGTTGTCCGGTCGCAGCAGCTTCTTCAGGACACGGTCACCGGTGCGTTCGGCGACCAGCCGGAGCAGGCCGGGGGTGATCCGGGCGATGTCCAGATGGCGGTGCAGGGCCTCGCCCAGCGGCACCGCGCCGAGGCCCGCGAGGTCGACGCCGGCGGCCGGGTCGAGACCGGTGACGGCGAGCCACTCCGCGACGAGGTCCGGGCAGTTCCGCGGCAGCACCCCGAGCGCGTCCCCGGCCTCGTACTCCAGCGGTGCGCCCTCGCCCTCACGGGTGTCGAAGGTGAACTGCCGCACCTCCTTGGCGGCCCCGGCCCGGCTGAGCAGCTGATTGCCGACGAGACGGACGATGGCGGGCGCGGCCTTGGAGGGCCGGGCGGGCGTGGGCGCCGCGGGTACGGCCTCCGGGGCGGGGACCTCCGGGGCCCGGCCCGTGGTGGCGCGGGTGTCCCCGCCACTTTGCGGCCCCGCACCGCCCTCGGGCCCCGCACCGCCGCCCGGATCCGCCCCCTCGCCCGGCTCCGCGCCGGATGCCAGGGCCGTGAGGACCTGGTCGAGCCATTGCCCGGCGGGCTGCTCGTAGTCCGGTTCGCAGTCCGTACGGGGCGCCAGCCGCTGCGCGCCCAGTTCGGCGAGCCGGTCGTCGAGCCGGCGGCCGTGACCGCAGAAGTCGTCGTACGACGAATCGCCCAGCGCGAGGACCGAGTAGCGC
>Ga0207426_1001481_pt1 | contig 19283 bp, 15 predicted proteins | sample AraplaMF_Cvi_mMS_FD_184265 | JGI IMG/M metagenome (GOLD analysis project Ga0207426, IMG submission 184265) | Arabidopsis root microbial communities from the University of North Carolina, USA - plate scrape MF_Cvi_mMS (SPAdes) (version 2) | ecosystem: Host-associated > Plants > Roots > Endosphere... | reverse complement strand
GACAAGCGCGCCGGCGCGATGAATATCCGCACGTCGGAATATCCCGCGTTCCCGACCGACATGCAGGCTCAGTTCATGGCGCTCAACGCCATCGCAAAAGGCACGTCGCGCATTGTCGAGACGATCTTCGAGAACCGCTTCATGCACGTGCAGGAACTGAACCGTCTGGGCGCGAACATCACCATCGACGGCAACACGGCGCTCGTCAATGGCGTCAGGAACCTTTCCGGCGCGGATGTCATGGCGACTGACCTCCGCGCGTCGGCGAGTTTAGTGATCGCCGCGCTGTGTGCGGACGGCGAAACGATGATCGACCGCATCTACCATCTGGATCGCGGCTACGACGGGATGGAGGCGAAGCTCACGGCCGTTGGCGCGAAGGTAGTTCGGACCGCAGGAATCCCGGATCACTGAAAACCGGCGGGGTTGTCTTCCACCACGCGTCGCATTGCCTCGAACGATCGCTCCCAGTCCCAGTGACTCGCGGTTTCCCGGCCGCCGCGCAGTAGTCTCGCGCGAAGTTCCTGGTCCTCGAGCAAACGCCTCACGGCCTCGCGCGCCCCCTCGATGTCGCGCTGCTCCACCACCAGCGCGTTTTCACCATCGACGATGTACTCCATCGCTCCCGCCACTTTCCCGACCACGACAGCACATTCGCAAGCCATCGCCTCGAGGGGCGGGTAAGAGAAGCTTTCCACGCGGCTCATCTTGAGCAGCACGTCGCAGGACGAATAGAGCCGGGGCATGTCGTCGAACTGGACGCGCCCGAAGAACCGGTCGACTCGCCAGTCAGGCTCGGGCTTGCCTTCGACGCTCACGATCCAGATCTCGCAGTCGAGCGGTGCGACTGCCGCATAGGCATCAGCCACCCCTTTGAACTCGACGCTGATCGGCCCCTCGATCAGCACGCGCGGACGTTGCGGATTTTTGGGAGCGAGCGGCGCAACAGGCTTGAAGAACGAAGTATCGAGCCCATTCGGTATGAGAACGGCATCTCGCGAAAAATCCCTCTTCAGGAAATCCTGAATCCACCCCGCGATTGCGACGAGTTCGAACGGCAGCGAGTAAGTTTTCGCCACCTTCTCCTTCAGTTCGGGATCGTCATAAAACAGCCGCTCGTCCGACTGAACGAAATACAGTTTCCGCGCAGCCGATATCCGCTGCATCCAGTCGCATGTCATCCAGAACGTGGCGAAAAGAAGATCGATCTTGTCGAGCAGGTACCTGCGCTTATCGTCTATATGAACGACCGGTACCCTGTTCGTCCCGGCCCAATCCAGCGATCCAGGCGATCCGACGTTGACGAGCAATACGTCGTGCCCGATCGACATCAGGTAGTTCGCATATTTCAGCACGACCATGATGCCGCCAGACACGCCCACGCCTGCGACCAGAAACACGACTTTCTTCGGGAGCGCCGCCGCCTGCGTGTACTCCTGCTGAAGCAGCGTCTCCCAATGTTCGTCGTTGCCCTTGAAGTTCAATTCGTTGTTGCCCGCGTGCAGCCGCAAGTCGACGAGCGGATGCTGCACGGCCTTGAACTGGCCACCGAAGTAGGCAAGTCGCGCCCATAGCTCGTGGTCCTCGCGATACTTCATTCTCGGCTTCAGGAAGCCGGCTCGCAGGAGCAAGTCCCTGCGCACCGTCACCGTGCTCTGACACGGCACGCATACTTTCTTCAAAAGCTCCAGGTCGCTGTCCGGGCTGTAGAGGACCTGGCCGTTCGTCAATCCGTCGATCTCGCGCGTTCCGTCGAGCATCGCGCGCCACGCGCCGTACACGACATCGGCTTCACCCGCTTTCAGCAGGGGTAGCGAGCGCTCCAGACGGTCGGGCGCCGCGATATCGTCGCTATCAAGGAAGGCGATGTACTCGCCGTCGGCCTCCTTAATGCCCTTGTTGCGGCCGCGCACCGCGTTGCCGGAGCTCGTCGGATAGTTGAATATCTTGACGCGGCGATCGTAACGGAACTCGTTCACGACATCGATCGTTTCCGGCGGAGAGCCATCCGTAACCAGAATGACCTCGATGTTCCGGTAGGTCTGATTCAACGCGGAATTGATCGCCACCCGCAACGCGTCGGTCCGGTCGTAGATCGGGATGACGAATGAAACGAGCGGGCCCGACTGTCCCCGACCGGCGCCGGACGCACGCCGCCAGATGGCCGCGCCGAGCCCTTCTCCATTGCCGGCCCGGCGCGCGCGGGCCCGGCCGAGTTGCGTTCTGGCCTTGTCAACAAAGACGCCGAGGCCCTCTTTGCGCACGATTTCGCCCGAGCGCCTGGCCGCGACCCCAAGCCACCGGGCACGCGACAACCCGGTGCTGCGCAGCTCGGCCGCGATCGCCGACATCAGCCGAAGCGGCGAAGTGACGCGCCACGAAGTCGAATGATGCATGGCGTCGATTCTTTCGTTCAGCGCATCCTCGATTTTCGCGAAGCGGGCCCGAAGATCGCTCTGCTCGGCGCGAAGCGCGGCGGCCCGGGCACGGCTCTGCGCAAGCTCGGTCGACATCGCCTCGATGCTGCCTTGACGCCGGTCGAGTTCGCGCTGGAGTTCACTTGCGCGCTGCGTCAGCGACGCAATGCTCGAATCGCGGTCGTTCAGCTCCGCCGCAAGCCGCGACACATGGGCTTCGCGGGCGCCAGCCTGCTCCCTGAGCAGGCTCGCCAGGTAATTCCCGTTCGCGATGACTTCCCGCATGCGGACGAACACCTCAGGCACGGCCGACAAGGACGCCCGATCCGTATCGCTCAGGCTCGTCGTGAATTCATTCGCGGCCGCTCGCCTGATGACCGTGGCAACGTTTTCCCTCAGGTCGAAGCGCGCGCGCGCGATGTCTCTCAATGCGTCGCGTTGCTGATACCCGGCCTCGAAACCCGACCGGATACTGTCCGTCAGTCGTCCGGCAGACAGGGCGACCGGCGTGCATCGTCCGGAGAAGTTCTTCGCGGCCGCCGTGTCGAAATTGTCGGTAGTGATCCATCCCGGGCCGCCGAACCGGTCGTAGCAGAACACGGGAACGCCCGCTGCGAGCGAGTACTGCACTGTCTTCCCGATCGTGACGATCGCATCGTAGGACGTCACCACCTCCGGTGTCACGCGCCGCGGCTTGCCTTGCAGGCCGATCACATCGACTTCCAGACCCTGTTCCCGAAGCAGCGCGGCGGCCTCCATGAGCTCAGCCGGAACGTGATTCGAAACGATGCCTATCCGCCTGAGCGCACGCGCACGCGTGTGGTCGAAGCGGTCGAAGAACGCGCTCGGAGCCGAATTGGGCAAGACGTGCGCGCGGTCACTGAACTCGGGATATCGCTCCGAGAAGAAGTGCAGATTTTCTGCCGAGTTCAGCAGGTATTCGGAGAATCGCAAATGGCCGATCGGCGGGACTTCGAGCGGCTCGAAATGCGAAAGAGACGAGAAAACGGCAATTGTCGACCGAACAGCGTGCCTGCACAGCAGGTCGTATGCGGTGACGTTATGGTTGAGCCACAACAGATCGTATTGTTCTTCGGGAATGCCTTTGGCGAGTTCGACGATCTGGAAACCCGATGCTTCAAGCTCCGCGCTAAAAGGCGCGCCGATCTCGAGGGCCGCAATCGTTACCTCGAAACCCAGCTCTCGCAATGCCTGTGCAATCTCCAGCGAGGTAATTTCCGCCCCGGCAAAATCCACCAACCGGGAACAGGCAACTAGGGCACGCCCGGCATGTTCATTCACGAGAGTCATCACTTTCTGCCACTTCGTTATCAGCTCGATGACGCGCAGAGCCTTAAATTGTAAAAAAAGGATTCGCATCCCAAAATTAAGACGCACCGTCCCCGGGACGACGTGTATTCACGCGTGCCGCACCAAACCGGCACGACGTGAACTCACTATGGAATCAGACTTCGAGACACCGGATGGGCGCGGCCGCCTCGATGGAGCAAGATGACAAGTTCTCGGCCTCCTTGAGGACCAGGCCGCTGGTGTCCCGCCAGCGGCCGGGGACGCCGCAGGCTTACACGCTCGCCGTTGTCGCCGACGTGACGGGCGTCTCTACGACTTCGAGCATCGCCTGTCCCGAGCGCTCCCACGTCCATTCTGCGGCGGTCCGCTTGCCTTGCTCGATGAGTCGATGACGCAACTCATCATCTTCCAGGAGACGCTTCACCGCTTGCCGTGCTCCGGCTACGTCGGCCTGCTCGGCCACCAGAGCATTGCCTTCGTTGACGATGTATTCGTCCCAGCCAGTCACCTTGCCGATGACCACGGCACAGCCGCACGCCATCGCCTCCATGGGCGGCCCGAAGAATCCTTCGACCCGGCTCATCTTGATGAAGATATCGCAGGACGAATAGATATGACGCATTTCGTCCATTTGCACCGCTTCGAAGAAACGGTCGTAACGCCAGTGCGGCAGCGGCTTGCCCGCGCTGCTGACGATCCAGATATCGCAATCGAGCGACTCCACCGCGGCATACGCATCGGCCATTCCCTTGAACGGAATGACGATCGGCCCTTCCAGCAGAACCCGAAGCCGTCCTGCCTTTTTCGGCTCAAGCGGCGTATCGGGCTTGAAAATCTGGGGATCAAGGCCGTTCGGGACATAGGCCGAAGGCTTGCCAAACTCGTTGCGGAGCATGGCTCTGATCCAGTGCGCTTCCGTGAAATATTCGCAAGGCAAACGGTATGTCTCGCCGATCTTTTCCTTCAGCGCGTTGTCGTCGTAGAAGCGTCGTTCGTCGGACTGGACGAAATACAGATGACGCTTCGCCGGCATGCGCTCCAGCCATTCGGCCGTCTGCCAGCCTGTCGCGATCAACATGTCGATATTGTCGAACAGGTACGAGCGTCGGTCCGAGATATGGACGATAGGCGCAATATTCCCCTTGAACCATGCAGCATCGCCCGCCAGACCCGCATTGATGATGGTCACGTCATGTCCTGCTTTCATCAGCATCGCGGCATGGCGCAACACCACAGCCACGCCTCCGGAAATTCCTACACCGGGCAGGATGAATGCGATCTTCTTCGGCTTCGGGCCCGCCAGCGTGTATTGCTCGCGCAGGCGACTCGCGTAAAGCGCTTCGTTTTCCTTGAAGTTCAGTTCGTTATTGCCCTGGTGAAGGCGCAAATCCACCAGCACCGTCTGCAACGACCTGAAGACCGCGCCAAAATGAGCGAGCCGCGCCCAGAGCTCATGGTCCTCGCGATATTCCATGTACGGCTTCAGGAAGCCCGCTTCCAGCAGCTTGCTACGGCGCACGGTAACCGTGCTCTGACAGGGAACGCAGACCTCCTTGAGCAACTCGAGATCGGCATCGGGACTGAAGACTACCTGACCGTCCACGATGCCGTCGACATCGCGCGTGCCATCCAGATGAGCCCTCCAGGCGCCATAGACCACGTCCGCTTTGCCGGACTCGAGTAACGGCAAGGACTTTTCGATACGGTCGGGCGCCGCGACATCATCGCTGTCGAGAAACGCGATGTATCTGCCTCGCGCTTCGAGAATGCCCTTGTTTCTGCCGCGCACCGCATTGCCCGAACTGACGGGAAAGTGGAATACCCGGACCTTCGGATGACTGGCGAATTCATTCACCACGTCGAGGGTCGGCTGCGGCGAGCCGTCGGTCACGAGAATGACCTCGATTGCGCCGACGGTCTGGGCAAGCGCGGACTGAATGGCCTGCCTGAGCACGTCGGTGCGGTCGTAAATGGGAATGACGAAGCTGACCAGGAGGCGATCTTTCTCCTCCTGCGCCCCGGCCGCCGCGGCGCCGATCTGAGCGCGCGAGCGTGCCACTGTCATCTTGTTCCGCCACACGGCGCGTACGTATCGGGTCGCCTTGCGCTGCAACTCGCCCACACCTTGATGGCGCGCCACGAAAATGCCCCGCTGCACGAGGAACTTGCCCCACGCGACGCGCGCGCGCGTATTGGCGACACTCGACTTGACCGCGCGCACCGGCTTGGTCAATCGCCACGACGTCGAGTTGTACACCGCGTTGAGCTGACCGTTCGAGCGCTCGCAGGTCGAGCTGAGTTCCTCGAGCGCCCACTTCATGCGCTGAAATTCATCCTTGTTCGCCTGCTGCTCCATCTTCAGGGCGTCGATTTCCGCTCGTGCGCCATCGCGCTCCTGCCGTGTGCGCGATAGCTCGGCGACCGCCTCGTCGAGCCGGTTCTGCGTGCGGTCGCGCCTGCGCTCGGCCTGCTTGCCGAACGCGAATACGTTCGCGGTAATATCCCGCGACTTGAGCAGCATGTCCACATGCCGGAGCGCAAGATTCCGGTCCGTACTAGTCAGATTCGGCGCCGCGTCGGACGGCGTTATCGCGGGGATGGTGTCGAGCAGCGCGCGGACATTGCGCGACAGGTCGAAGAGTTCGCGCGCACGATCGCGCAGCGCGACCCGTTGCACGAACGCCTCCTCGAATCCGTCCTTGAATTCCGTGTAGAGGAGGCCCGCGGTACGCGACGAAGGATGCGAGCGCCCAGAGAAATTGGCATGTCGCGCAGCGTCGAAAGTTGCGTCCGTGATCCAGCCCGGTCCCGCGAAATGGTCATAGCAGAAAACGGGAACGCCGGCGGCCAGGCAATATTGCACCGTCTTCCCGATCGTGACGACGGCATCATATTGCAGCAATAGCTCGGGCGTCACGCGAACGGCCTTCGCGCCAATGCCGTAGACATCCACATTGATGCCGTCTTTTCGCAACATCTCGCCGAGACCATCCACTTCCTCGATGCGATGATTCGACACGACCGCGACACTCGTCAGCTCCCGAGGTGGCTTGTCGAGGAATGCGTCCCAGAACTCGGGCGGCGCGGCGTTTGGGAAGACTTCGCATCGCGACGCGTATTCAGGATACTGAGCCACGAAGTGCTCGTGACTTTCGGCGGAATTGACCAGGAAGCGATTGATTGCGCTCATTTCGAACGGAGGCGATTCCATCGGCTCGAAATACGACAGCGACGATACGATGGTTATTTTCGCGCGCAAGCGATTGCCCACAACCAGCGAATAAAAGGTCGTTGCGTGATGAATCCATGCCACATCGACATTCACCTCGACTGCCTGATCTTCGCGCAGGTTGAGCAACGTGTAGCCACGCGCCCTGATTTCCTCGGCGTATGAATCGCCGAACTCATACGCGGCGATGATCACGGACATGCCGAGCGACGCCAGCGCGCCGGCGACTTCCATCGTGGTGATCTCGGAACCCGCGAGATCGACGAGGCGCGAGTTCGAAACCAGCGCAGTTCGCATAGTCATAGTGTTTCAGAAGCTCTTCATAGTTTTTGCATGGAGCCCGTCACAGGGGCACGGCATTGCCATAGAGGTCGGGGCCCCACGCCCGCAACGCATTGCCGAAATCAGACTGCACGTGGAGCGCTTTTCCCCGGCGCTCGCTCCACTTCTTCCCATACGATTCGAAAGGAAAATGATCGATGTAATACTGGCAGGTCGCTTCCCAATGTTCGACCGAAAGGCTCTTCCCATAGTGCTGGCAGTAAAACATCGTCTCGCACTCGCCCTCGATTCTGGGCTCTCTCGAATCCAGCCCTTCATAGCGGGCGCCGGGCCGATCGCGCCAGAGCATCAGAATATCGCGATACTCGGGGCCGAAATTTGCCCTGAAATCGAGGAGCTTGCGGCCTTTTGCGAACGGCTCGGCATCGCTCGCCGTCATATAGGCATCGAAGAGGCGCACGCGAACGCCATTCAGTGCCGGCATGGTTTCCGACCGTACGAATTCCCGGATGGGTCCGACATAACGCTCGTCGGCGTCGAAGCAAAAGCACCATTCCATTGAGAACGTCTTGCGCGCAAGCGCCAGCAGAAGCCCCCTGTGACGTGTCTCGGACAGCAAACGTTCTTGCTCTCCGCTTCTCCAGCGCTGGTTGCGAATAACGCCCGCGACTTGCGGGTGGTTCATCGCGATGTCGTAGGTGTCGTCGTCGCTCGCATCGTCGTAGATGAAGATGGCGTCCGCGAAGCCCGCGACGTGATCGAGGGTATCCTGCAGCAGAAGCGATTCGTTACGCACCCGCGAGATCGCGACGAGCGGAACGCGCCCCGACCCATGCGACGCCCATGGCTTGAGAACCAGCGCTTCGTCGGCGTCCACTGACCACTCAGAATTTCCATTCATGTTCACACCTCACGAAGCCCTCGACAGTCGGTAACCCGGCCGAAGAGTACTGTCCAGCCACCACGAGTCTGCATGCATGATCGATGCGGTCGTAAGCGAACATTGCGTCGGCATCGGATACTGAGACAGACAGGAAATACTCTCCCGGTGCGAAATGGTTGTTGCGAATCACCAGTTCGACGGAGTCGACCCGCTGGGTCATGATCAGATCGTCGCGCAGGGTGTTGAGGACCGTGACGAGATTGCCCCGACCGTCGTGCACGAGAACACCGACGCCGTATTTTGCGATGCGCGTATGAAACTTCAGCCCGATGGTCAACGCGATGTCGTCACCCATCTCGCAGCGATCTTTCGCCAGATTCACGGCCGTCAATTCGATCGACTTGTCTTTCGGATTATCGTCGGGCTTTTGCTCATGAGCTTTGGTCGTCGGATGCAGCTTGTCCTGCTTGACCTCTTCGTCAACCATGAGCTGATATTCCTCGCACACGGCGAGGCGTTCTCCAACGCGCTTCACGGTGCCTTTTTCGAGCAGCACCGCTCGGTCGCAGAAGTTGCGCACGATCGGCAGCGAGTGCGTGACAAACAGGATGGACGTGCCCGCCTCGCGGATCTCCTTCATGCGCGTCACCGACTTTTCCTGGAACGCCGAATCGCCCACGCTCAGCGCCTCGTCCACGATGAGCACGCTCGGCTCGGAATGCACGGCGACTGCAAAAGCGAGACGCGCGAACATGCCGCTGGAATACGTCTTCACCGGTTGCTCGACGAACGACCCGATCCCGGAGAAGTTGACGATATCGTCGTATTTCTGCTCCACCTCCGGACGCGTCATGCCGAGCAACATGGCGTTCATGAACACGTTTTCCTGCCCCGTGAACTCCATGTTGAAACCCGCGCCCAGTTCCAGCAGCGCGGCGACGCGGCCATTCACGCGGACATTGCCCATCGTCGGGGCGAGCGTCTGCGTGATGATCTGCAGCAGCGTCGATTTTCCCGCGCCGTTGCGCCCGACGATGCCTACGGTCTCACCCTTCGCCACATCGAACGAGATGTCCCGGAGCGCCCAGAACTGCCTTGCCCACGACTTTTGGCTGCGCGTGAGAAACTGCATCAAACGATGATGAGGCTTTTCGTAAATATCGAAGCACTTGCTGACGTTTCGTACCGAAATCGCAATTTCAGAGGTCATTTTCTTCCTTAGAGGACGTCAGCAAATCCAACGCGCGTCTTCTGAAACCATGCGTAGCCCAACCAGGCGGCGGCCACGCTGAGGAGCGTGGCCACGCCCAAAGCGGTCCAGTCGGGCATTTGTCCAAACACCAGAACCCGGCGCGCCTCGTCGACGAAGAACGCCATTGGATTCGCGCGTAGATAGACCTGATAACGCTCCGGCAATGCGGTAATCGGATAGAAGATAGGCGTGAGGAACATGACGACCGTGATCGCGAGCGTGATGGTCTGCTGCACGTCGCGCAGATAGACTCCAAGAGACGCGAGCGCCCAGGACAGGCCCATGACGAAAAGCGCCAGCGGCACGAACACGAGCGGAAAGAAAATCACCGTCCAGTGGATGAATCCGTTGAACAACAGGAACGCGACCAGAAGAATCGAGATGCTCACGAGCATATGAAACGCCACCGACGCCAGAGAGACGATGGGCAATATCTCGAGCGGAAACACCACCTTCTTCACGTAGTTGACGTTGGCGGTCACGAGTCCGGGCGCACGGCCGATCGCCTCGGAAAACACGGAGAACGTGATGAGGCCTGCGAAAAGAATCAGGGCGAACGCTGTTTTGTTGTCGGTGGTTTGCTGGCCCCAGTGCGACTTGAAGACTACGCTGAACACAAAGGTATACACGATCAGCATGCACAGCGGGTTCAGGAACGACCACAGGATGCCCATGACCGAGCCCTGATAACGTCCGATGACTTCACGCTTGGTCATCTGCCAGATCAGATGCCTGTGTTTTCTGGCGCTGGCGAGCATCGACCAGGGTGAAATCGGAAAGCTCATGCCGGACGAAGCCGTAACGCTTGAATTTTGCATACCCGAAAGATTGGTTATTTCGCAGATCCGTCGCCGCGCGCCACCGCGAAGAAGGCGCAGGCGATGACGGAGACAGTCGTCAGGACTGGAAAAGAGCCGCGTAGCTCGCACTCTCGCGCGCTTCTGCCACACATAGTCGCAGCGAATCCGTCCACGACGGCGTGCGCAACCCGAACACACTCGCGATCTTCTCGTTGGACAGGCGCGAGTTGGCCGGACGCCTCGCCGGCGTGGGATATTCGGAAGCAGGTATCGCGTTCACGAGGACCTGCTTCTGACTCGGCAAGGTGTCGAATATCGCTCTGGCAAAACCTGCCCACGACGTCGAGTCCGCTCCGGTCAGATGATAGATGCCTGAGCGTTCGCGCCACCATCCGTCATCGCCTGCGGAGTCGGCCACCGACTGGGCCACGATGTGCGCCGTCGCTTGCGCGAGCATTTTGGACCAGGTGGGAGCACCGAACTGGTCACCGACGATTCGAAGCGCCGCGCCTTTCTGTGCGAGCGCGAGCATCGTCGTAAAAAAGCTCTTGCTACGATGGCCGTACACCCAGCTAGTGCGCAGGATAAGATGCGCGGCTCCGCTTGCCCGTACCGCCTCTTCACCAGCCAGCTTGCTTCGTCCGTACACGTTCTGAGGATTGACCGCGTCGTCTTCGACATACGCGCCTTCTTTCGTGCCGTCGAAAACATAATCGGTCGAATAATGAACGAACGCGGCCCCGAGGCGCTTCGCTTCCTCGGCGAGTACGCCCGGCCCTTCGCCGTTGACGCGCATCGCTGCTTCTACGTCGCTTTCCGCCTTGTCGACCGCGGTGTAGGCCGCGGGATTGACGATCAGCGACGGCCCGATCTCGCGAACGACACGGCGGATCTGATCGAGATCGCCGAGATCGAGCGTGCGCCGGTCGACCGCGACCACATTTCCCAGCCCCTGAAGGCTACGCGCGAGTTCGAAGCCGACCTGGCCATTGACGCCGGTCAGGAGAATCGTTCGTTGATCACGGTTCGTCATCGCGTCGCTCACTCGAAACACTCGGCTTCAGACAGCCGCTTCCCCGCCGCATCCTTCGCCGCGAGCAACGGCTCGAAATCGATCGGCCATTCGATGCCGATCTCCGGGTCATTCCACACGATGCTGCGCTCGTGCGCCTGATACCAGTAGTCGGTGGTCTTGTAGAGAAACTGCGCACTCTCCGACAGCACGACGAACCCGTGCGCGAACCCTGGCGGCACCCACAACTGACGGTGATTCTCTTCGGAAAGATTCACGCCCACCCACTTGCCGAAGTTCAGCGAACTTTTGCGAATATCGACCGCGACATCGAACACCTCGCCTTCGACCACCCTCACGAGCTTGCCCTGCGCATGTTGGATCTGATAGTGCAGCCCGCGCAGCACGCCCTTTGCCGAACGCGAATGATTGTCCTGCACGAACTCGACACCGCCCTCGACGTACTCCGCGAACTCACGCGCGTTGAAGCTCTCGTAAAAGAACCCGCGCGCATCGCCAAACACCTTCGGCTCGATGATCTTGACTTCGGGCAGCGCCGTAGCGATTACTTGGATGGCCATGCGACTTGGTCCTTGGGAAGATTGAGCAGATATTGACCGTAGGCGTTCTTGGAAAGCGGCTTTGCCAGCGCGAGCAATTGCTCCTCGCCGATCCAGTTCTTGCGATACGCAATTTCCTCCGGACACGCCACCACGAGCCCTTGCCGCTTCTGCAACGTCGCGATGAACGTCGCCGCCTCGATCAGCGAATCGTGCGTGCCGGTATCGAGCCATGCATAACCGCGTCCCATGATCTCGACATCGAGCTTCTTCTGCTCGAGATAGCGCGAATTGACGTCAGTAATTTCGAGCTCGCCGCGCGCGGACGGCTTGATGTCCGCAGCGACGTCGCAGACCTGGTTGTCGTAGAAATAGAGACCTGTCACCGCATAGTTCGAACGCGGCTTCGCGGGCTTCTCTTCGATCGACAATGCGTGGAACTGCTGGTCGAACTCGACCACGCCATAACGCTCGGGATCCTGCACGTGATACGCGAACACAGTTGCGCCGTCCGTGCGGGCGCTGGCGCCCTCCAGTTGCTTGGCGAGGTCGTGGCCGTAAAAAATGTTGTCACCGAGAATCAACGCGGACGGATCATTTCCGACAAATTCCTTGCCGATGATGAACGCCTGCGCGAGCCCGTCCGGCGACGGCTGCACCGCATACTGGATGTTCATGCCCCACTGGCTGCCGTCGCCGAGCATCGACTCGAAGCGCGGCGTGTCCTGCGGCGTCGAGATGACGAGCACGTCGCGAATGCCCGCGATCATCAGCGTCGACAGCGGGTAGTAGATCATCGGCTTGTCGTACACGGGCAGCAGTTGCTTCGACACTGCGTGCGTGATCGGATAAAGCCGCGTGCCGGAACCGCCGGCCAGAATGATGCCTTTGCGCGCCATCATCAGCCCCTTACGCGCGCTGCGCGTAGTTCGTCTCGACCCATTTCCGGTATTCGCCGGACGCCACTTCGTCCGCCCACGCCTGATTGTCCAGATACCATTGGACCGTCTTGGCGAGACCCGTCTCGAAAGTTTCGGCGGGCTTCCAGCCGAGTTCGCGCTCCAGCTTGCGTGCGTCGATGGCGTAGCGACGATCGTGGCCCGGACGGTCTTTCACATAGGTGATCTGGTCGCGATAGGAACCGCTCGACTTCGGCTTCGCCTCGTCGAGCAGATCGCACAGGGTGTGCACGACTTCGAGATTCTTCTTTTCGTTCCAGCCGCCGACGTTATACGTTTCGCCCGGAAGGCCGCGTGCGAGCACTTCGCGGATCGCGGCGCAGTGGTCGCCCACGTACAACCAGTCGCGCACGTTCTGGCCATCGCCATATACCGGCAACGGCTTGCCGCCGAGCGCATTGGCGATCATCAGCGGAATCAGCTTTTCAGGGAACTGGTACGGACCGTAGTTGTTCGAGCAATTGGTCGTCAGAACCGGCAGGCCGTACGTGTGGTGATACGCGCGCACGAGGTGATCCGAGCCGGCCTTCGTCGCCGAATAGGGGCTGTTCGGCGCGTAGGGCGTGGTTTCGGAGAACTGCGGATCGGTGGCGGAGAGCGAGCCGAACACTTCGTCCGTCGACACGTGCAGGAAGCGGAACGCCAGCTTCTCTTCTTCTGGCAGCTTGCTCCAGTACATCCGCGCGGCTTCGAGCAGCGTGAACGTGCCGACGACATTGGTCTGAACGAAATCAGCCGGGCCGTGGATCGAACGATCGACGTGGCTTTCGGCGGCAAAGTGCAGGATCGCACGCGGCTTGTGCTTCGCGAGTAGCGCGTCGATTGCGGCGCGGTCGCAAATGTCCGCGCGCGCGAACACATGACGGTCGTCGTCCTTGAGCGACTTGAGCGTCCCCAAATTGCCCGCGTACGTCAGTTTGTCGACGTTGAGGACGCGTTCATCCGAAGATTTGAGCCAATCCAGAACAAAATTGGCGCCGATGAAACCGGCGCCGCCCGTCACGAGAATCATAAACAGCCCTCTTTGCCGCCTTCAGCCAATTGGTCACAGCCGAACGCATGTTCGAATAGGAAAATCTTGCACACCCGGCGTTGGCCTGCAACCAACCGGGAATCTGTGACCGCCCCTGCGCACGCTTCCACCGTAGTTTGGTCAACCGCTTATTATAAGGCCGCTCTCTGCAAAAACTACACAGCTAACAACTTGATACAGCTCGCGATTTGTGATTTCACCGGTTGCAATGAGTAACGGCGCGTTGCGTTCGACAACTCATTCGGAACGACGGTATTCACTGTCTTGTTCGATAATTCAGGGATATTCGCAGGGATATCCGACTTCCAGCCGGTTTTCGGCCTATCCAGAAACGTACTTTTTGATGACCGACGCCCTGACCTCCAGCATCGACGCTTCCCTTGCCCCGCTCGTCTTCGGCGATCTCCAAGGCTGCTGCGATCCCTTCCAGCGCCTCCTGAAAAAAGCCGCACCCGCGTCAGACACCCCGCTCTGGTTCGCGGGCGACCTGATCAACCGCGGTCCGAAATCGCTGCAAACACTGCGCGAGGTGATCGCGCTCGGCTCGCGAGCGACCGTCGTACTCGGCAACCATGACCTGAACCTGCTCTCCGTCGCGGCCGGCTTGCGCAAGCCGAAAAAAGGCGACACGCTCGATGACATCCTGAACGCGCCCGACGCCGCCGATCTCATCGAATGGGTCCGCCACAAGCCCGTCGCACATTTCGAGAACGACATCCTGATGGTGCACGCGGGCGTACTGCCGCAATGGGACGCGGCGACGACAATGGAGCTCGCGCACGAACTCGAGCAGGCATTGCGCGCCCCGAACTGGAAAGAAACGCTCGCGGCGCTCTACGGCAACGAGCCGCATCGCTGGGAAGACAGTCTGAAGGGCGCGGATCGCCTGCGCGTGATCTACAACGCGTTGACGCGCATTCGCTTCTGCACGCCCGAAGGCGCGATGGAATTCGCCAACAACGGCGGCCCCGACGCCGCGCCGCCCGGCTATATGCCGTGGTTCGACGTGCCCGGGCGCCGCACGCAGGACGTGACTGTCGTGTTCGGCCACTGGGCCGCGCTCGGCCTCATGATCCGCGATGACGTGCTCTGTCTCGATTCGGGCTGCGTCTGGGGCAACAAGCTGTCGGCCGTGCGGATGACGGCCGACCCCGCGCAGCGTGTGGTCACGCAGGTGAGCTGCTCGATGAAGAAGTGAGCGCCACCTCGGCCATCGTTTCGACGACGGCCGGCGCACCACGCATGCGCTGCAGCGCCGCGTCGACCGCGGCCTGCGCTTCACTCGCAAGCAAGCGCCGGTCCGCGCCCGGCGCAAGCGGATCGCATACGTACAGATGCGCGGTGATCGCCCCCGCGCGCAACAGCGCGTTCAGCGAATCGTTGAGCGACATATCGCCGATATACGCGGGCGCAGTCGATTGCCGTCCTCGCGCGTCCTCGTACATCAGGCAGATCGGCTGCACCGGACACGATGCCGACACCGCCGCCTGAAACATGTTCGCGTGAAACGGCAGCAGCGACTGGCCATCGGTCGTCGTGCCTTCCGGGAACACGCACATCATTTCGCCCGCGAGCAGCCGGTTGGCGAGCTCGTGCATGATGCGCTTCGCGTCGCTGCGCTTCTCGCGCTGCACGAACACCGTGCCCAGTTGATGCGCGAGCCAGCCGACCACCGGCCACTTGCGGATCTCCGCCTTCGAGACGAACGGCGTCGGACGCCACGCGTTGATCACATAGATGTCGATCCACGAAACGTGATTGCCGACGACGAGCACGCCCGCATCGAGCCGCGCCTCGTCGTTATGCACGACGAGCTTCATCCCGGAAAGACGCAACATTTCCAGCGACCACACGCGATTCATCTCGGCGCGCTCGCTCGCGGACGCGCGTGGAAAGCGCCTCGCGACGATCCACATGCCGTACAGCAAGTGGACGGCGAGCCGCAGCTTGCGCAACGCGAAGCGCATGATCAGCGGCACTCGTACGCCACGTGACCGCCGACGATCGTCGCACGCACGCGCGCCGGCAGTTCGTAGCCGAGGAACGGCGTGTTGCGGCCCTGGCTCTTCAGTTTCTTCGGATCGACGCGCCATTCGCCCGCCGCGTCGAACACGCAGAGATCGGCGAGCGCGCCGGTCGCGATGCGGCCCGCGGGCAGCTTGAGCACGTCGGCGGGCGCGGACGAAATGCACGCGAGCGCCTTCGCGAGCGGCACGTCGGCTTCGCGCGCCCACTTCACCGTCAGCGACAGCAGCAGTTCGAGACCAGTCGCGCCGGGCGTCGCTTCGGCGAAGGGCAAGAGCTTTTCGTCGTCGTCGAGCGGCGTGTGATCGGAGCAGATCGCGTCGATGGTGCCATCGGCGAGACCGGCGCGGATCGCATCGCGGTCGCGCTGCGAGCGCAGCGGCGGATCGAGACGGAACTGCGCATCGAAGTAGCCGATGTCGATATCGGTCAGATGGACATGATTGATCGTCACGTCGCAGGTCACAGCGAGCCCTTCGGCCTTTGCCGCGCGCACGAGCTCGACGCCCGCCGCCGACGACAGATGCGACAGATGCACGCGCGCGCCCGTCACGCGCATCAATTCGAAAATGGTATGCAGCGCGATGGTTTCCGCCGCCACCGGCACGCCCGACAAGCCGAGCCGCGATGCGACCGCGCCGCTCGCAGCCACCCCGCCCTTCGACATGTACGCGTCCTGCGGACGCAGCCACACGGTGTAGCCGTAAGTGGTCGCGTACTGCAGCGCGCGCTGCAAAGTGCGCGTATCGACGATCGGGTTATCGGCCTGCGAGAAACCGATGCAGCCCGCTTCGGTCAGCTCGACCATTTCGGTGATGGTTTCGCCCTTCAACCCGACGGTCAGCGCGCCGAGCGGATACACATGCGCGAGGTGCAGCTTCTGCGCGCGGAACTTGAGCATCTCGACGAGCCCCGGCTCGTCGAGCGTCGGATCGGTGTCGGGCGGGCACACGAGGCTCGTCACGCCACCTGCCATCGCGGCGGCCATTTCGGATTCGAGCGTCGCCTTGTGCTCGAAGCCCGGCTCGCGCAAACGCGCGGACAAGTCGACGAAACCCGGCGCGATGTAAAGCCCCGACGCGTCGATCACCTTCGCCGCGTTGAAATCGGCGGGCGCTTGGCCGATGCCGACGATCCGCCCCGCCGCGATGAATACGTCCTTGCGCGCTTCCGTGCCCGCGGCCGGGTCGATGATCGTGCCGTTTTGAATCTGGATCTTCATGTCGTCTTCTTCAGTCGCTGTTGCCGGCCACGATGCCCATCACCGCCATGCGCACGGCGATGCCGAAGGTCACCTGATTCAGGATCACCGACTGCGGGCCGTCGGCCACCTGCGAGTCGATTTCCACGCCGCGGTTCATCGGGCCCGGATGCATGACGATCGCATCGGGCGCGGCGAGCGCGAGACGCTCGGGCGTGAGTCCCCAACTCTTGAAATACTCCTGTGCGGAAGGCAGGAGCGCGCCGCTCATGCGCTCGTTCTGCAAGCGCAGCATGATGATCACGTCGACGCCCTTCAGACCTTCGTCGAGATTGTGGTAGACGTGCACGCCCATCTGGTCGAGGTTGCTCGGCAACAGCGTGCGCGGTCCGATTGCGCGCACTTCCGGCACGCCGAGCGTGGTCAGCGCGTGAATGTCCGAGCGCGCGACGCGCGAATGCAGAATGTCGCCGACGATCGCCACGCGCAGCTTCGTGAAATCGCGCTTGTAATGGCGGATCGTGTACATGTCGAGCAGGCCTTGCGTCGGATGCGCGTGGCGGCCATCGCCTGCATTGATCACGTGCACATGCGGCGCGCAATGCTCGGCGATCAGATACGGCGCGCCGCTCGACGCGTGACGCACGACGAACATGTCCGCGTGCATCGCGGAGAGATTGTTGATCGTGTCGAGCAGCGATTCACCTTTGCTCGTCGACGATGCGTTGATGTTCAGATTCAGCACGTCGGCCGAAAGACGCTTCGCCGCGATCTCGAACGTGGTGCGCGTGCGTGTCGAGTTCTCGAAGAAGAGATTGAACACCGACTTGCCGCGCAAAAGCGGCACCTTCTTCACCTCGCGGTCGGTCACGCTCACGAATTGCTCGGCGGTGTCGAGAATGTGCGTGACGATCGAGCGCGGCAGCCCTTCGATGGTCAGCAAGTGCTTCAGCTCGCCGTTCTTCGTGAGCTGCGGGTTGCCTTTGAGAAAGCCGTACCGGAATTTATCCGATGCGGGCGCGCCCGGAACGGCAGCGCCCTGGATGGCGGTGTTCATGATATTCCCGGATGTTTCTTTGGAAAGAAGCGTAAAGACGTAAAGCAGCCGCCATGTGCGCGTCAGTGCGCGCGCGGTTCGGTCGTGAACGCAAGTGTGTTGTCGTCACGGCGCGCGAGCACGAGATCCTCGTTCGCGGACACTTCGACCGTGCCGCCGGTAAAGCGCGCCGCGATCGGCATTTCGCGCCCGCCGCGGTCGGCGAGCACCGCAAGGTCGATCGACGCCGGGCGGCCGTAGTCGTACAACTCGTTGATCGCCGCGCGCACGGTGCGGCCCGTCGACAGCACATCGTCGATCAGGATGATGCGACGGCCGTTCACGTCGAAAGGCAGCTCGGTCGGACGCGCCTGGCTGTGCAGGCCCTTTTTCGCGTAGTCGTCGCGATGCAGCGCGACATTCACCACGCCGAAGTGCGGCGCGTCCAGGTCCTTCGCGAGCCGCTCGGCGAGCCACACGCCGCCGCTGTAGATGCCGGCGAGCACGGGGCCATCGGGTGCGGCAAGCGATTGTCCGAACGCGGCGCGAATCTGGTCGACGAGCGCACGGTAGAGCGTCTCGGCGTCAATGGAACTCATGATCGTCGGCAAGTCCGTCGAGGTATTGTTGAAGGATGACGCGGGCGGCTTCGGCGTCGATCTCGTCGAAGCGGCCGCGTGTGTTGGTCCGCACGCCGCGTTCGCGCAGATCGGCTTTGGCGTCGACGGACGAGTAGCGCTCGTCCACCCATTGCACGGGCACGTTGAAACGGCCGTTCACCTGATTGCCGAAGCGCTTTGCGAGCGCGCTCATTGCATGAGGCGTGCCGTCGGGATGCATCGGCATGCCGACCACGACAGCGTCGGGCTTCCACTCGTCGAGCAGTTTGCCCACTTCGACGAAGCGATATTCGCGATCGCGATTTTCCAGCGTAAGGAGCGCACGCGCGCTTTTCGTGAGCGTGTTGCCGACGGCCACACCGATACGCTTCTCGCCGTAATCGAATGCCAGCAGCGTGGCTTCGCGGCTCATGCGTGCCCTGCTTCGCCGGACAACATCGAGCGCGACACGCCGAGCAGCGAGAGCGCTGCTTCGAGGCGATCTTCGGCGGGCACGTCGAAGATGATGCGCGGATCGGCTTCCACCGTGAGCCAGCCGTTCTTCGAGATTTCCTCTTCGAGCTGCCCCGCGCCCCAGCCGGCGTGACCGAGGGTGAGCAGGAAGCGCTCGGGACCCTTGCCGCTCGCGACTGCTTCGAGCACGTCTTTCGACGTGGTCATGGA
>Ga0207426_1001479_pt1 | contig 19310 bp, 17 predicted proteins | sample AraplaMF_Cvi_mMS_FD_184265 | JGI IMG/M metagenome (GOLD analysis project Ga0207426, IMG submission 184265) | Arabidopsis root microbial communities from the University of North Carolina, USA - plate scrape MF_Cvi_mMS (SPAdes) (version 2) | ecosystem: Host-associated > Plants > Roots > Endosphere... | reverse complement strand
TTTCTGGTACACTTCCGCAAAGGTGATGGATTCAAAGCGGGTAGCAGTGCTGTCCTTCTCAGGGTCGGCGGTATAAATACCATCCACACGGGTACCTTTTAAGATCACATCGGCCTGTATTTCTATAGCGCGCAGGGATGCGGCCGTATCAGTTGTAAAGTAAGGGTTGCCGGTGCCGGCGCCAAAGATCACTACACGGCCTTTTTCCAGGTGGCGTATAGCGCGGCGGCGAATGTAAGGCTCTGCGATCTGCTCCATTTTAATGGCAGATTGCAGGCGGGTGTACAAACCAACTTTTTCCAGCCCGCTTTGCATAGCCATCCCGTTAATTACGGTGGCCAGCATACCCATATAGTCACCCTGTGCGCGCTCGATCCCGGTCTCTGCTTCGTTCATACCGCGATAGATATTACCGCCGCCAATTACAATGGCTACCTGTACGCCCAGGTCTGTTACGGATTTAATATCATACGCATAATGTGTGATTACTTTCGGATCAATACCATAATTTCCATCGCCCATCAGGGACTCACCGCTCAGTTTGAGTAAAATTCGCTTGTACTTAGGCAACATGACGCTATAATAAGATTGTAGAAGGTGGTTAGTTTATTAGTTATTTACGATAAATATACAGGTATATGCACAAAAAAAAGGAGAGAATTTTCTTCTCTCCTTCTTTCCCTTGGATCCGATTACCCTAACGCAATGCGTTTAAAGGCGGTTACGGTGAGATCAGCGGATACTGATTTCAGGTAATCTGCTACGGATTTGTTATTATCTTTTACAAAAGCCTGCGCTAACAGTGTGCTTTCCTTGAAGAATTTGTTCACTTTACCCATGGCAATTTTTTCTGCCATTTCAGCGGGTTTGCCTTCTGCCTTCACCTGCTCAACTGCAATGTCCTTCTCACGGGCAATAACATCAGCCGGTACGCTGTCAGCGTCAACAGCGATCGGGTTCATAGCAGCGATCTGCATAGCTACGTCCTTACCTACTTCTGCAGAAGCTTCTTTAGAGAAGCCAACCAGTACGCCCATGCGGTAGTTACCGTGGATGTAAGCGGTTACAGAAGCAGCATCGATCCTTTCAAATTTGCTCAGGGTGATCTTTTCACCGATCTTGGCTACCTGGTCGTTCACTTTATCAGCAACGGTAGCACCGTCCAGTGTAGCGGCGCCCAGCTCTTCGATGGTTTTAACACCCGTGCTCAGGGCCAGGTCTACTATAGATTGTGCAAATTTTACGAAGTCTTCATTTTTGGCCACAAAGTCGGTTTCGCAACCTAAGCCTACTATCACACCAGACTTGTTGTCTGCAGTGGTTTTAGCAATGATAACGCCTTCTTTGGTTTCGCGGTCAGAACGTAAAGCCGCTACTTTTTGACCTTTCTTACGCAGATAGTCCACTGCCTGTTCAAAATCACCGTCACTTTCTACCAGTGCCTTTCTGCAGTCCATCATACCCGCGCCAGTTTGCTGACGCAGTTTGTTCACATCAGCCGCTGTAATTGTTGCCATGACTTATAAATAGTTTTTAGAGTTTACGAAGTACTTGTTCAATTACCTATTAAATAATTACGAATTACGAATGTAAGCAATCACATAGATCACAACTCGTAATTCGTAATTGATAATTCGTAATTAATATTATCTGCCGCCACCAGGCCTGCTGCCGCCACCTGCACCGGAGGGACGACGCTGTCCGCCGCCACCACCACCGGGCCTATTACCGCCAGGTCTGTTACCGCCGCCGCCTCTGTTGGGGCCACCGCCACCAGGACGGTTACCGCCACCACCACCGGGACCTCTGCCAGGACCACCAGGGCCTCTGCCACCGCCGCCGGGACCGCCTCTGCGGGCTCTTTCACGGTCTTCACCACCTTCCAGCTCAAAGCGCAGGGCTTTGTTATCTGCTTCTTCCTCTTCGATCACCTCATCGGTTTTCTCAGTAGCTCTTTCAGAAAGACCTTCTGCAATAGCTGCTGCGATGTAGTTGGTAACAATGGCGATGGATTTGGTAGCATCGTCATTGGCGGGAATTGCAAAATCAACCTTGGTAGGATCGGAGTTGGTATCCACCATACCGAAGGTAGAGATACCTAAACGGCGGGCTTCTGCCAGTGCAATATGTTCGTGGCTGATGTCAATGATGAACAGTGCAGCCGGAACGCGTGCCAGTTGAGCGATACCACCCAGCACTTTCTCCATTTTCTCTTTATCGCGGCTTAAGGTTAAGCGTTCTTTTTTGGTAATGTTATCGAAAGTGCCGTCTGTCAGCATTTTCTCAATGCTCTGCATTTTCTTCACGCTCTTACGGATAGTAGCGAAGTTGGTTAACATACCACCTAACCACCTTTCGGTTACGTAAGGCATGTTGATACGCTTTGCTGCTTCTGCTACGATTTCTTTTGCCTGTTTTTTAGTAGCCACAAACATGATCTTTTTACCGCTTTTGGCGATGGATTTCAGGGCCGCTGCTGCGTCCTGTAAACCTTCTACGGTTTTGTTCAGATCAATGATGTGAATACCTTTCTTTTCGGCGAAGATATATGGCAGCATCTTCGGGTTCCATTTCTTCTTCAGGTGACCAAAGTGCACACCTGCCTCCAGTAACTGCTGCTGTAATGAGGTATTATTTTCCATGTTTATTATGCTCTGTTAAAAGGATCAATAATTTAATTAGCTGTTAGCGTTTAGCTGATAGCATTTAGCTAAAGGCCAAAAGCTAAGAGCCAATAGCTCCCATATACTAGCGTTTAGAGAACTGGAAGCTTCTTCTTGCTTTACGTTTACCTGGTTTCTTACGCTCAACAGATCTGGGATCGCGGGTAAGCAGGCCGGCTGCTTTCAGGGCAGGGCGGAATTCTGCATTTATCTCGCACAGTGCACGGGCAATACCCAGCTTCACGGCTTCTGCCTGGCCTTTAATACCACCACCGGCAGCGTTCACCTTCACGTCAAATTTGTCCAGCGCGTCAATGGTTTTAAAGGGCGCTTCTACCTGGTTCTGCAGGTATACAAGCGCGAAATATGTTTTATAGTCCTTGTCGTTAACAGTAATGTTGCCGGTACCCTTGCTTACATACACGCGGGCTACAGCTTCTTTACGACGACCAATGGTATTTTTTTGCTTTTCCATGTATCAGAGAAGAATTAGAAAGTTAAGGTTTGCGGTTTCTGCGCTGTGTGCGGATGCGCAGCACCGGCATAGGCAAATAATTTCTTGTACATTTTACGACCCAGGCGGTTCTTAGGCAGCATACCTTTTACAGCCCTTTCTATCATTACTTCCGGACGGCGGCGGATCAGGTCTTTTGCCAGCTCTGCCTTCTGACCACCGGGGTAGCCTGAATAGGTCTGGTATTCCTTTTCGTCCATTTTGTTACCGGTCAGGATCACTTTCTCAACATTGATCACGATCACGTAATCACCACAATCGGTATGAGGCGTATAATAAGGTTTGTTTTTACCTCTCAGAATGGCCGCTATCTTGGCGCTCATGCGACCCAGCGTTAAGTTGGTAGCATCTACAATGTACCAGTCGCGCTTTACAGTAGCTTCGTTGGCCGATTTTGTTTTGAAACTTAAAGTGTTCATTTTTTATAGAATAAAATTTGAAAGCAAATCACAACGTCAGTAAATAGTTGTCCCGTAAATCGGGAGTGCAAAACTAAGTAGTTGCTGCGGAATAACCATGGGTTTACCGTTATTTTTTGTGAGCACCCCTTGTAATAGATTGATTTTCAATAAATATTTTGATAAAAAGTTTTCAACCAGCGCCAGATCCGCTATTGATGGGGCTTTTATTTAAAAAAGTAAAGGCTTGCCATGATTAGCAAGCCTTTACCAACATATGATGTTTTTTTTACTGATCGTAGCCGGGGTTCTGTGTAAGTTGTTTATTTATATCCCTTTCACGCTGCGGTACCGGTAATACCAGGTAGTTATCGGTATACGCTTTTGTGCCTACATTCATTTTCAGCCTTTTCTTAGTCCACAGCCAGTCGCCTTCAAAAGCCAGCTCGCGGAAGCGCTCCTGTACAATCTGGTCGGCGGTAACGGTGGCCAGGGCAGTTGCATTAGCGCGGGCCCGTACAAAATTCACATCCTGCAGGGGAGTGTTGGCGCCTACCTGTGCACCACCGCTACGGGCATTGGCTTCCGCACGGGTCAGGTACATTTCAGATAAACGTACTACCGGAATGGCTTTATAGAACTGGGTCCATTTGCCGGTATAGGTGCTGCCCTGGTTACCGGCAATACCATCTCCTTCATATACAAAGGCTTTGCGGTCATCCCCGTCTTCGTACAGGTCCAGGTAGGTAGATGCTACTGTCACATCCCCCCTTCCGGATGGTTCCAGGCTATAAGCAGCATACATAGTTGTAAGACCGTTATTGCTGGTACCGGCATTACTCTGGTTGTTTTGCTGGATGGCAAATACATCCTCAGATGAATTGCTGATATTATTGAATGCTTTATCAAAAGTAGTGGTCAGGGCAAGACCGCTCTTGGTGATCACCTCATTGGCAGCAGTAGCAGCCTCTGTATATTTTTGCTGCGCCAGATACACCCTGGAAAGGAATGCCAGTGCAGAATATTTGGTGGCCCTGCCATTAGGATTGGTTGCCGGCATTTTATCAGCAGCATCCGTCAGGTCAGATAAGATCTGGGTATATACTTCTGCTACTTTTGCACGGGGCTTAATATCCTTGGAGGGATCATATACTTCCACCGGGTCTAATATCAGCGGCACTGCATCATTCACCGTTTGGTTACCGGCAGAATAAGGCAAAGCAAAAAAGTTCACCAGCTCAAAATAAGTTACCCCCCTGATAAAACGGGCTTCAGCAGTAATAGCATCCCGTTCAGATTCATCCAGCAGGTCGGCTTTGGCCAGTACCGTATTGGCGCTGCTGATGATAATGTAAGCACGGCCCCAGATGCCGGATGCAATGCTGTTAGAGCTTACCATTGCCTTGTTGTACACATCTCTGTACTCCACAAATGTGCCTACAAAGGCCGTTTGCCCTGCGCTGCCCAAAAGGTCAGCAATTAACGGGTAGCGCTCACCAAAGGCATTAAAGTGCTGCATGGAATTGTAGGCGCCAAACAACACCGCTTTTACATCCGCAGCAGTTTGTATCTGGTCGGGAGTAATGCTTTGCCCCGGTACTACATCCAGCTTTTTATTACAGGCTGCACCGGTTAACAACAGTGCGCCGGTGAGCAGGCTGATTGATATATATCGCGTAAGTTTCATGTACAAGAGTTTTAGTCACTTAAAATTTAACATTCAAACCCACCAGTATCTGCCGTGCCTGGGGAATAGTATAAAAATCTGTTCCACCCACTATGTTCTGGGAAGCTCCGGTAGCATTGCCCAATGGTACCGTGCTAACTTCCGGATCACTGATATAATCTGTTTTTGTCCACAGGTTATAACCGGATACGTAAACGCGGGCGCTGCTGATCTTTAATGCAGCCATTACAGACTTGGGAATGTTATAACCCAGGGTAACTGTTTTTAAGCGTATATAGGAACCATTATAGATCCACCTGGAAGATGCACGCTGGCCGGTAGGATAGCTCAGGCTCACACGCGGTACATTGGTAATATCGCCTGGTTTTTGCCACCTGGCCAATACCTCTGTGGTTTGGTTATCCAGGCTGCCACCAAAGCTGGCTGACTGGTATACACCGGCCCTGTTATAGATCTCATTACCCTGTACAAAAGTAAAGAAAGCGCTCAGGTCAAATCCTTTGTAAGAGAAAGTATTGTTAAAACCACCTGTAAAATCAGGATTGGAATTACCTACTACTTTTCTTACAGCCAGGTTATAGTTAGTGGTAGGCTTGCCATCTTTATCTTCATACAAAGCATTGCCGGTTGCAGGATCTACTCCTAAATATTTCTGCAGGAAAAACGCGCCAATGGCTTCGCCTTCAACAGCGCGCTGCTGGCCTGCTTCAATGATCTGTCCCTCAATGTTGGTAATACGGTTCTTGTTGTAAGCAATGTTGAAAGAGGTGGTCCAGCGGAAAGGCCCGTCAAAGTTAACGGAGTTCAACGTCAGCTCAACCCCTTTGTTGCTTAATTTACCCAGGTTCTGCGTAATAAAGCTATAACCGGTAGTAGAAGGAATGTTTACATTCAGCAACAGGTCTGAGGTCTTTTTATTGTAATAATCCACTTCACCGCTCAGGCGTCCGTTAAAGAAGCCAAACTCTAAACCAACATCTAACTGCGCTGTTTTTTCCCAGTGCAGGTCAGGGTTAGCCAGCTGTGACGGTACAAAACCCGGCAGGTTAGGATAGTTGCTGATATTGTATAATGAAAGATATTGGTACTCCCCTATTTCTGCGTTCCCTGTTAAACCATAGCTGGCGCGCAGTTTCAGGAAACTTAACGTCCGCTGGTTTTTCAGAAAGTCTTCCTGGGAAACTACCCAGCCAGCAGATACTGCAGGGAATGTACCCCAGCGGTTATTGGGACCAAAACGTGAGGAACCATCTGTTCTTACACTGGCGCCCAGGATGTATTTGTCGTTAAAGCTATAGTTAGCACGCAGGAAGTAAGATAAAAAGTCGTAACGGTCATTGGTGGAAGAACCAAAGGTAACGTTGGTAGCACCGGACAAATTCTTCACCGCATCAGAAGGATAACCTTCTGCCTGAATAGAATTTGTTTTAGTATCATTTTGCAGGTAACTCATACCTAAGGTAGCAGACAATTTATGCTTGCCGCCTAATACCGGAGAAATGGTAAAGTAGTTATTGGTATTGAATGATACGGCCTGTGTGCTGAAATTCTGGCCTTTACCAATACCACCGCCATCCGTAGCATCTTTACCTACAAAACCTTCCTGGTAAAAACTCATGATGTCTGCACCAAACTCACTGCGGAAAGATAACCAGGGCAGAAAGTTATAGCTGGCATATGCATTGCCTAAGCTTCTGAAAGTGGTTTGCACATCGCTGTTCAGTGCTGCATCTACTAAACCGTTGGCATATAAGGTGCGTTTATTCAGCTTGCCGGTTTCCGGGTCAATAAGCGGTGAGATGGGTATCTGTGCCACGATCTGGCCGGGAGTAGAGTAGGAGTTATCATCAGAAACACGGTTCAGCTCAGAGCGTGTAACGCTCAGGTTCAGGCCTAATGATAATTTATCTGTAGCGGAATGTTCCAGGTTTAAGCGGCCGCCATAACGTTTAAAGCGGTTCACGATCACTACGGCATCCTGGTCGTTATAAAAACCGGAGGCAAAAAACCGTGTTTTCTCATTACCGCCACTGGCGCTCAGGTTCACCTGGTTACCATGGGCTACTTTGCGGTACAATTGATCTTCCCAGTTAACATCCACTGCCTGCTTACGCCAATCGGTACCTAATGCGTAATTGTCCAGCAAACCTTCATAGTAAGTTTTATAATCTGCAATAGCATCTGCTTCAGTATCATAACCGGTATCACCATTTGCAAAATCTATCTTACCATCATTCACGGCTGCTTCCTCAATCAGGTCAACATATTGTTTGGCATTCAGGAAATGACGTTTTTTGGTAGGCTTGCCCCAGCTGGTATTCATATCCAGGCTTAACACTGTTTTTTGACCGGCGCGGCCTTTCTTGGTGGTTACCAATACTACACCATTGGCGCCACGGGCGCCATAAATAGCGGTAGCAGCTGCATCTTTTAAAACCTCTATAGATTCAATATCGTTCGGGTTCAGGTCGGCAACCGGGTTAGTGATCTCGTTGTTCACATCGGACTGGCTGGCTGTTTGTATAGGCAAACCATCTATTACATACAGCGGCTGGCTGCTGGCAGAGATAGAAGAGGTACCGCGTATGCGCACCTTCAATCCCTGGCCTACCTTACCACTGCCGGATTCTATTACCACACCGGCGGCTTTACCCTGTATGGCAGATTCAAAGCTGGGCGCCGGGAAGTTTTCTATTTCCTGGCTGGCTACTTTGGCAATAGAGCCTGTAACATCACGTTTGGTTTGTGTACCATAACCTACCACCACTACTTCAGACAGGTCTTTGTTACCTGTGCTCATAGAGAGGTTTACAGTACTTTGATTGCCTATGGTAATTTCCTGGCTGGCGTAACCAATAAAAGAAAATACCAGTGTGCTGGCGCCTTTGGGTAAAGTCACTGTATAGGTACCGTTGATACCGGTAGCAGTGCCCACAGCAGTACCTTTCACCTGTACGGTAACACCTGGCAGATCGCTGCCATCTTTGGCGTCTGTTACCTTACCGGTGATAGTTTTTTGCTGTGCATAGGCGAATTGAGACATGACGAGCAGCATGCCTGCAAGAAGGGAGTAGATTCTTCGCATAAGCTATTTTTTGGTTCAAAGTTTAACGGGGTTCAGCCGGCGGCCGAAATAAGGTTTATAACATTCATTTTAAAAGACGGTACATCAGTTCCATTAGTCATTTGGTTGTCCCACAAGTCAGAAATTTCCGTAATGAAATATAATTTAACCCGGAAAAAAGAAACAAATATAAGGGCTTTAAATGAAAAACTCCATTTACCACAAAGGCAAATGGAGTTTTTCGTTTAAATGATTAAACCCTTGATAATTTTAGTCTCTGTTACGGGCGCCCATGTAGATAAATATATACTGTACCAGGGTGGCAATAGAGGCTACCGCGGCTACCACATAGGTCATGGCCGCCCACCATAAAGCGTCTTTGGCTTTGCCATATTCAGCGGGTGGCATCAGCGCGGCACTGTTTAACCAGGCCAGGCCCCTGCGGGAAGCATCAAACTCCACCGGCAGGGTGATCACTGCAAACAAGGTGGTTACGGCAAATAGCACAATACCCCCCAGTAATAAGGCCGGGAACACATTTACCAGCAAAATACCCCCTAAAAGCACCCATTGCACCAGGTTGGAGCTTATCTGCACGGCTGGTACCAGCTTGGAGCGCAGGGTAAGCCATTTATAGGCATGGGCGTGCTGCACGGCGTGGCCGCATTCGTGAGCAGCCACAGCGGCCGCGGCCACACTGGCAGTGCTGTATACTTCAGGGCTCAGGTTCACGGTTTTGTTTTCCGGGTTATAGTGGTCAGATAGGAAACCGTCCACAGAAACCACCTGCACATCGTAAATACCATTGTCCCGCAGCATTTTCTCCGCGATCTGCTTGCCGGTAAAACCGGATGAGACGGGTACCTGGCTGTATTCCTTAAACTTGCTGCGCAGCCGCCAGCTTACCAGCAGGCTAATACCTATGAATAACAGGGATAAAAGCATTACCCCGGGCGGCATTCCCGGCATTATAAATAACATAAGATCAGTTGTCATGCTCAATAAAGGTTAAATTCTCTAACAAAATTACTACTGTATTCTATCAAAATGCTATCCAATACCACTGCGGTACAAGGTTTTAGGCTTTTCTTAAGAAATTACCCGTCCGGGGCTCCCAGGCTGTCAGTTTCAAAAAATTAACGCTGTCATTGTGGCGCCATACAATCAATATCATATATTTATTATAGACTATTTGTCAGGGAGAGGGCACTCTATTATTAAGTTTTTTTTATATGTAAAATAAACCGGCATCACTCCTATTTATCAATATTTTACGACCTTCCAACGCAAGTAATATTAAACTCAGAATGCCCTGAAACAGGCGATGGGAGCCGATCTGTCACATTATGAAAATTGCTCAAAAGTTATTCACATCAATTAAATAAACTTTTTTATTCTGAACCCATTTAGTAATTTAGACCTGAATTTAATGGGTTAGTAAGTAGAAAGAGTCAACGGAATCTTCTGTTGGCTCTTTTTCTTTTTACAAATCATTGCACGGTATAAAATCACTGCTTATTTGTTATCCTCATTTCCTCTTTACACTTCTTAAATCATTTAACTTACCATTACCTTTATTGCATGAGTAAAATTAAAACCGCATTCTTTTGTCAGCAATGCGGATATGAATCAGCAAAATGGAGTGGGCGTTGTCCCAGCTGCGGACAATGGAACACATTTGTAGAAGAAAAGATCCAGAAAGATATTCCACTCAGGAACAGCAGCTGGAAACAACCCGAACTTTCATCCGCTGCAGATAATATCGTAAACCTCTCTGAAGTAAGCAGCACAGAAGATGAACGCTTAATAACAGGTGATGCAGAGCTGAACCGCGTGCTGGGCGGCGGTATTGTGCCAGGCTCCCTGGTGCTGGTAGGCGGTGAGCCCGGCATTGGTAAGTCTACTTTATTCCTGCAAAATGCATTACAACTATCGCAGATCACTACACTTTATATCAGCGGGGAAGAAAGTGCGCAGCAGATAAAAATGCGGGCCGATCGATTAAAGATCCAGAATGATCAGTTCTTCCTGCTTACAGAAACATCTACCCAAACTATTTTCCAGGAAATAAAAAAACTGCGCCCGCAGCTGGTGATCGTAGATTCTATTCAAACCCTGCAATCACCGTTTATTGAAGCAGCTCCCGGCAGTATTTCACAGATCCGCGAAACTACCGCAGAAATGCAGCGTTTTGCCAAAGAAACACACACGCCCGTATTCCTGATAGGGCATATAACCAAAGACGGCGCCATTGCCGGCCCCAAGATCCTGGAGCACATGGTAGATACCGTGCTGCAGTTTGAGGGCGACCAGCATTATGCCTACCGTATTTTACGCACAATCAAGAACCGATTTGGATCTACCTCCGAGCTGGGTATTTATGAAATGACAGGGTATGGCCTGCGGCAGGTAACCAACCCTTCTGAAATATTGATCTCGCAACGGGAAGATCAGCTAAGCGGTGTAGCCATTGCTGCTACTATGGAAGGTATGCGCCCGATGCTGGTAGAGGTGCAGGCGCTGGTAACACAATCTGTTTACGGCACACCGCAACGTACGGCAACAGGCTTTGACCTGCGCCGCCTGCAGCTGCTGCTGGCCGTATTGGAAAAACGCGGCGGCTTCCACTTCGGCGTGAAGGATGTGTTCTTAAACATTGCCGGCGGCATCCGGGTGGAAGATCCGGCTATTGACCTGGCAGTATTATGCGCGCTGCTTTCCTCCTATGAAGATACGGCCATAGGCAGCAAGATCTGTTTTGCCGGTGAAGTGGGACTCAGCGGGGAGATCCGCGCCGTGAACCGCATTGAACAACGCATTGCGGAAGCGGAGAAATTAGGCTTTGATAAGATCTTTATTTCCCGCTATAACAAGCAGGGCGCGCACAGCGGCAAGTTCAATATTGAAGTAGCGCCGGTAGGCCGGGTGGATGAAGTTTATCAGCAGCTGTTTTGAGCATGTAAATTTTAAACCAACGCAGGAGGTTCATAGAGACAATTGAAAAGACATAATGAACGAAATAAATGCTAACGGTAAAAGTCAATGCAGCACCGCACCCAACTTTTACATTTAGCATTTTACATTTATGATTTTACATTCTTTTCCCTATCTCCCTGTTAATCATTATTTTCATAATGATTTAACTCATATCCTGCATGACCACTGTTAACACCCTGCTCTCATCACTGGTGCACCTCTTTTATCCGCACACCTGTGAGGGCTGCGGCCGCGATCTGGCCCGTACAGAACAGATCCTTTGCTTGCACTGCAACCGGAAGCTGCCGGCTACCGGCTTTCAGCAGCACCTGCATAACCCGGTGGAGAAAATTTTCTGGGGCCGGGTAAACATCCGTTATGCCATGGCCGCCTACTATTACACCCAGGCATCCATGCTGCAAAAACTAATTCACCAGTTCAAATACCACCAGCGGAAAGATATTGCCCTGCACCTGGGCCGGCAAATGGGTCATATGCTGCTGCAAAGCGCATGGCTACACGAAATTGACTGTATTATACCCGTACCCCTGTATGCCGCCAGGGAAAGGCAGCGCGGGTATAACCAGGCAGCCCTGCTGGCACAGGGTATTGCCGCCGTGGTGCAAAAACCTGCGGTACCCCATGCCGTACAAAGAATGCAGCATGCCGGTTCCCAAACCCTCCGGAACCGTGCTTCCCGTTGGGAAAATGTATCCCGTGTATTTACCGTTAAAAAACCGGATACTTTGCAGGGCCGCCATGTGCTGTTAATAGATGATGTAATTACCACCGGCGCCACTACAGAAGCCTGCAGCCAGGCACTGGTGGCCGCGCAGGCTACAGTAAGCATTTGTACCCTGGCTTTTACCAGCATTTGATGCCCGCCGCCGGTATAATTAATTGCTTAATTTGATAGAGGATAACTAACTTTACAAGCCAGGTTTAAAGCCTGTTTACTTTGCCTCACAAAAACTTACTCTCATGATTAAGACATTGATAACAACCATACTCTTTGCGTTTATGACAGCCGCCGGAACGGTTTATAATTTCAAAGTAGAATCTATTGACGGTGGCAAGATCAATTTTGCCGATTACAAAGGGAAAAAGATCCTGATCGTTAACACGGCATCCCAATGCGGTAACACGCCCCAGTATGCCGACCTGGAAAGTCTGTATAAAAAATATGAAGGTAAGCTGGTGATCATCGGCTTCCCGGCCAATAACTTCCATGCGCAGGAACCCGGCTCCAATAAAGAGATCCAGGAGTTCTGCACAAAGAAATATGCCGTTACCTTTCCCATGGCAGCTAAAATATCTGTAAAGGGCGATGATATTCATCCGCTATACAAATGGCTGCTGGCAGAAAGTAAGGCTAAACATTTTCAACCGGAAGAAGTAACCTGGAACTTCCAGAAATACCTGCTGGATGAGAAAGGCAACCTGGTAGCTGTATTTGCACCTAAAACACAGCCCATGTCTGCCGAAGTGATCGCTGCTATTGAAAAGCATTACAACTAATCATTGTAGCCAGGCTATAACCCCTTTCTCCCTCTCGTAACTATTGCCAGTTTAGACGATAAGTTTTTTTATATAACACTACACACACGTCCTGTAAAACTAATCAGGGATGGGTGTGTAGTGTTTGCTGTATGATCCAATGCATATGCTATGACTAACAACCAGGTACGCTTTCTGATAGCCGTATTACTTTGCGGAGCAAACACCGCCTGTAAAAATGATTATAATACCCCATCCTTTACCTGTAGTAATTATTACATGGGCCTTACCCTGCAGGACAGTAGTAGCTATGCACTCAAGGTGAATAACAATACCCTTTTCCGTATACCATCAGACACCGGCGGCAGCAAGTACCTTACGCTGGAAACCGCCAATGATTCTTTTAAGATCATCTTTAACCTCCGGCACGGCACTTATCCGGAGCCCGCCTTGTATAACGACAGCCTGCCTCTTAAAACCTATATCTTTAAGAGGAACCGGGACAGCGCTGCCAGCGGCCTGGTAGTAGCCGCCGTTAAAACCGGTAACGAGTTTAAGTTTGCAGATACCGATACCTCCAGCATTACCATTACTCGCTGGAACATCAGCAAACAAACCATGAGCGGCAGCTATTACTTTGAAAGCAACAACCGCACCCTTACCGGTAAAGGCACCTTCAGCAATGTTTGTTTTACTTCATTAAAATAGGCAGCCCGTTCCGGGGTGCCGATAATAAAGAAAACATTTGCATATTTGCATACCTGCAGCACACCGGTGAATGCATAATATTTACCTGCGCCGCTGCATATTTGCACATCAGCACATTAATACATGCTATTCTCAAACATCATAGGGCAGGAAACTATTCAGCAGCAGCTTATACAGGCCGTGGAGCAGAACCGCTTAAGCCATGCCATGCTGTTACTGGCGCCGGAAGGGGCCGGGGGCTTATCCCTTGGGCTGGCCTTTGCGCAATACATGGTATGTGAGAACAAACAGGAAAAAGATGCCTGCGGCCAGTGTTCCGCCTGTATAAAAGCCAGCCAGTATATTCACCCGGATATTCATTTCTCTTATCCCGTTATTCCCCGCAAGCCGGGCGATAAACCTTTGAGCACCGATTATGTTTCAGAGTGGCGGGAGTTCATTGGCACCCACCCTTACGGGAATGCCTATGACTGGCTGCAGTTTATTGGGGCAGAGAACAAGCAGGGTAACATCACCGCCAATGAGTGCCATGATATTATCCGTAAGCTAAGCCTCAAGAGCTTTGAAAGCCAGTATAAGATCTTACTCATGTGGATGCCGGAATACCTGGGCAATGAGGGCAACCGCCTGCTAAAGCTGATTGAAGAGCCGCCGGCCAATACCCTTTTTATACTGGTAGCGGAAAACCAGGAGCAGATCCTGGCCACCATTCTTTCCCGCACCCATCTCGTAAAAATAAACCCGCTGCCAAAAGAGGTGCTGGTAAATGCGCTGGTAGAGCGGGCCAAGGCCACACCCGCTAAAGCCCGGCAGGTAGCCACCATTGCCATGGGCAATTACCGGGAGGCCATGTACCTGCTGCAGAATGCGGAAGATGATTATCATGAGCTGCTGCGTACCTGGCTGAATGGTATTTTTACCGGCAACCGCCCCGCCCTGCAGCAATGGATTGAGCAGATAGCCAGCGCCAAAATGGGGCGTGAGAACCAGAAACAGTTCCTGCGCTATTTTATTACCCTGCTGGAACATAGCCTGCGCCTGCAGTTCCTGAGTAAGGAGGTGCTGGCCTTTTCAGAGGAGGAAATGGATTTTGCCGCCAAGCTGAATAAGCTGGTGAACCTGCAGCAAATGGAACAGATCATGCAGCTGCTGGATAACGCCTGTTATTATATAGAGCGTAATGCCAATGCCAAGCTGTTATTCCATGCCCTGTCCATACGCCTGCAATACATTTTCAGGAACAAACCGTTACCAGTGGCTTAAAACAAGGGCGGCAGCACACCCCGGGCGGGCCCATAGGAGGGGTTTTTGACCCAGGGCCTCTCTATCTGAACTTTCGTGGCCTATTTTGGTTACCTTTGTTATTCCTGCTCTTTGTATCCTATAAAATATTTATGTATTTTGATGGATGCGAAGTCCAGGTTGGACTGGAATAGATACTTATAACTAAAACTTAAACTAAGACAATATGGCTTGTGCCGGATGTGGTACGGGAGTGGACGGGAAGCCAGCAGGATGCAAAAGCAATGGAGGATGCAGTAGCGGAGGATGTAACAGGCTTAATGTATTTGATTGGCTGGCCAATATTCCCTTGGGTGACAGCTTAGCACCATTTGATATTATAGAAGTTAGCTTTAATAATGGCAGTCGTAAAGATTTTTTCCGCAATGTTACCAAACAATACTTCGATAAGGGAGAAATGGTAACAGTGGAAGGCATCAGCGGTTTTGATATAGGAACCGTGAGTCTTACCGGCGAGTTAGTAAAGCTGCAGATGAAAAAAAGACGGGCAGAAGATACCCCTGAGGTAAAAAAAGTGTTGCGCCGCCCCACGGCCGACGACCTGCACCGTATGAACGAGAATAAAGGCCGCGAAAAAGACGCGCTCATTAAAGCCCGGGCCATGGCCCGCAGCATAGGGCTTGAAATGAAGCTTGCTGAAGTAGAGATCCAGGCCGACGGCCGTAAAGCCACCTTCTTTTATACTGCTGATGACCGCGTGGATTTCCGCGAGCTGATTAAGCTATACGCTTCGGAATTTCGTGTAAAGGTTGAAATGCGGCAGATAGGCGCCCGCCAGGAAGCGGGTAAGGTGGGCGGTATTGGCAGCTGCGGACGTGAGCTATGCTGCTCCACCTGGTTAACCGACTTTAAGAGCGTAAATACTACGGCTGCCCGTTACCAGAACCTTTCTATAAACCAGGCCAAATTATCCGGCCAGTGCGGCCGCCTCAAATGCTGCCTCAATTATGAGCTGGATACCTACCTGGATGCATTGAAGGATTTCCCTGAAGATGCCGATACCATAGAAACCACCGGTGGCACCGCCACCCTGCAAAAGCGGGATATTTTCAAGAACCTCATGTGGTACAGTTACGATACCAGTAACAAACAATACCCCTTAACCATTAGCCGCGTAAAAGAAATACGCCAGCTGAACAAACAGGGTATTAAACCAGAGGAGCTGAAAGCCGTGGAAGTAGTGGTGAGCAAACCCAAGGAAACAGACCTGGGCTTTGCGGATGTGGTAGGACAAATAAGCCTGCGCAGCCTGGAAAAAACCTCTCATAAGCGTAAGCAGAAGGATAAGGAAAAACAAAAGCAGCAGAAGCCACAGCAGCAACAGGGCCAGGGCCAGCAAGGCGGACAAAAACCGCAGCAACAGCAGCAGGCCCGGAAAGCAGATGGCAATAACCGTCCGGAACAGCGTAACCGCCATGAGCAAAAGCACCGGGAACCCAAACCACAGGGCCAGGGACAGCAAGGTGGCGGCGGCCATAAGCCGGAGCATAAGCAACAGCAGCAAGGTCCGCGGCAACCGCAGCAGCAGGATGGTGGTAATAACAACCAGCCGCGGGAACCCAGGGAGCCAAGGGATCATAAGCACCGCCCGCCCCGGCATAAGACGAAGAAATAATGTACAGATTATAAATGTGCAGATGAGCAAATGGATTACCGTTTGTTCATCTGCATTTTAAGCCATATTGGATCACCATTACTATCCGGCAAAACCAGCACATTAGCATATCAGCACATCACTACCTCCCTCCTCATCTGCACATTTGCATATCTGCACACCCGCACATTCTTAGCTTTCGTTCTCAAACATCAGCTTATAATAATGCATATTCGTGGCCTCATCGTACCCCCGCTCTATCAGCTCCCGGTCACCGTGAATGTATATATGAAAATTACGGTCCAGCTTTAGCACGCTCTTAAATACCTTTTGCTGCTTTTTTACGGCAGGTGCAGAAATGTCAAATTCATCGGGTATCTCCTGCCGGAACTCCTGCTGAAAATGATCCCGGTATTCCTTGAACGATGCTATAGCATCCGGATGCCCCAGTACTTCCTGTGCAAAATCATCTACCTGGAACTGCTCCTTTTCCTTAAAGTAAGCGGCGGATTTGTTCAGGAGGTCCACCTGGTCTACCCGGCTCATTTCATATTCAGCAGGCAGCTTGTCCTGTATAAACAGCTTGCACATATTCACCATGGTTTCTGTCTGGTGATAGCTGTCTTCCCGGCGCTGTACCTGTAAAAAAGAATCTTTCCAGTACACCGCTTCATTCTGTTTGCTGATGCTGTCAATAATACTCACCTTATAACCTTCTCCCTCTTCCGTATTAAACACCAGGCAGCCTTTATCCAGCTTGTTAATGTTAATACCATCCTCGTAGTTCACCTCGTAATTATCATTGGAAAGGAACACTTTTAAATACGTATCCCGGTTCTCTGATTTAAAGATGCCGATGGCCGGCACCTCCTCCCCGTCTGTCAAACATTTATTGAAGTAGGTGATATACAGCTCCCCGCCCTTTATTTTAGGATGGGTGGAGTGTTTGTATAAATGCTTGGCAATGTTCACGGACTGTTCGTAAAAACTTTCCTGGTCGGCAAAAATGCGCTTGCAATACTGGAATACCTCGTTCAGCTGCAGGTCGGCCTCGTGAAAAAAACGAAAGTATTCCGCGCTGTTGGTAAACGGTTGTATAAAATAGTTCAGCAGCAGCTGGCCAATGGTTTCATCCTGCAGGGCCAGCGGCGCCTGTGAACAGATCAACGGCTCATCCTGCGAGGAATTGCCTACTTTATGAATGGCCAGGTGTGCTAAATCCTGGAATGCTGAAACATGGATCATGGGTGCGAAAATAGTAAAAAACTATACGGTGTGCCGCCCGCCGCCGATACTTTCCGCCGGTATATAAATTATTGTATTCACTAATAAATTTATATAGCTTAGTGCAGCTTATTTATAATTTATAACATGCAAAAAACCATCGTATTACTGGCGGCTGTTATAGCCTGCAGCACTGTTAGCGCACAAAAAAAACCAGCACTGTTTGAAGCACAGGACCTTACACAGGAGAACACCTTCTCCCAGAACATCGAGGGCCCTAATTTTGACAAAGCAGGAAACCTGTACGTGGTGAATTTCCAGAAAGACGGTACCATTGGTAAGATCAATACCAAAGACGGCAGCGGCGAAGTATTTGTGACCCTTGCAGATAGCAGCACCGCCAACAGTATTGTGTTTAATAGTGAAGGCAATATGTACCTGGCCGATTTTAAAGGTCATAACATACTGGAAGTGAATATGAAAACCAAAGCGGTTAGTGTATACGTGCACTCCACCCAGTTTAACCAGCCTAACGACATTTGCATTACCAGCAAAGGCCGCCTGTTTGCCACAGATCCTAACTGGCGGGCCGGCAGCGGACAATTATGGCGTATAGACAAGGGCGGTAATCCCGTATTGCTGGAGCGCCGCCTGGGCACTGCCAATGGTATTGCCCTGAGCCCGGATGAAAAAAACCTGTACATCAATGAAAGTGTGCAGCGTAAGATCTGGCGTTATGATGTGGATGATGCCGGCAATATTTTCAACAAAAAACTGTTTGCCGAATTTCCTGATTTTGGGTTTGATGGTATGAAATGCGATAAGGCCGGCAACCTGTATGTATGCCGCCATGGTAAAGGAGTAATAGCCGTGCTTTCACCAGACGGAAAGCTGATCCGCGAGGTACCCTTAAAAGGCAAATTATGCAGCAACCTGGTATTTGGCGGTAAGGATAAGAAAACGGTGTATGTAACCCTGCAGGACCGTAAATGCATTGAAACTTTCAGGGTGGATATTGCGGGGAAGTAAGAGAAAGTCCATGGTCCATAGTCGATGGTCCATGGCATAGAACGCAGAAAATATTAGCTTAATAAAAAGCGGGTATATCAAACCAATGATATACCCGCTTTCTTGTTATAGGCCATGGACCATCGACTATGGACCATCGACCCACTAAATATTCAATCCGCCGCAAGCGCTGATCACCTGCCCGGTTAAATAGTTACCCATGTCAGATGCCAGGAACAGGCATACATTGGCAATATCTTCCGGGGTGCCAAAGCGGCCCAGGGGAATTTTTTCAATATAGGCTTTAGCGCCTTCACCATCTTTCAGGTAATGCGTCATATCTGTTTCTACAAAGCCCGGCGCCACAGCGTTACAGCGTATGTTGCGGCTGCCCAGCTCCTGCGCTATGGATTTGGTGAAACCAATAATACCTGCTTTGGAAGCGGCATAGCTGCTTTGGCCGGCATTGCCTTTAATACCAATAATGGAGCTCATATTAATGATGGCGCCGTTCTTAGCTTTCATCATAGGGCGTATTACCTGTTTGGTCATGTTATACACGCTCTTCAGGTTAATGTCCATAACATCATCCCACTGATCTTCGCTCATGCGCAGCAGCAGGTTATCTTTGGAAATACCGGCATTGTTCACGCATATATCAATACTACCAAAGTC
>Ga0207426_1001477_pt1 | contig 19322 bp, 19 predicted proteins | sample AraplaMF_Cvi_mMS_FD_184265 | JGI IMG/M metagenome (GOLD analysis project Ga0207426, IMG submission 184265) | Arabidopsis root microbial communities from the University of North Carolina, USA - plate scrape MF_Cvi_mMS (SPAdes) (version 2) | ecosystem: Host-associated > Plants > Roots > Endosphere... | reverse complement strand
TCTCTACCGCGCGCTCGTCGTCGACAAGCCGCTCGCGGTCTCCGCCAGCGCCAGCTATTCGAGCATCTCGCTCGACCCGACCCAGTTCGCGGTCGCCGCCTCGCCGAAGCCGGGCGTCAGCTTCGCCGACGTCGAGCAGGTGATCGACGGCGTCATTGCCGACATCGCGCAGAACCCGATCCGCGCCGAGGATCTGGAGCGCGTGAAGACCCAGCTCATCGCGGAAGCGATCTACGCCCAGGATAATCAGGCCGTGCTGGCGCGCTGGTATGGCGGCGCGCTGACCACGGGCCTGTCGGTCGAAGACATCAGGAGCTGGCCCGACCGCATCCGAGCGGTCACCGCCGAGCAGGTTCGCGCCGTCGCGCAGAAATGGCTCGAGAAGAAGCGCTCGGTGACGGGCTACCTGATCAAGGACACCAGTGCCGCCAAGCGCGAGGAGAAGCGTTCGTGACCTATCCCTTCCTTCGACGCGTTGTCGCCTCCCTTGCCACCGGCGCGGCGCTCGCGCTGACGACAGTTTCTCCGTCGCAGGCCGCGGCCAAGATCCAGCACCTGACCTCGCCGGGCGGCATCGAAGCCTGGTTTGTGCAGGACGCGACCGTGCCGCTGATCGCGATGGAATATTCGTTTGCCGGCGGTTCGTCCCAAGATCCCAAGGACAAGTCCGGCGTCGCCAATCTCGTCGGCGACCTGCTCGACGAAGGCTCTGGCGATCTCGACTCCAAGACCTTCCATGAGCGGCTCGACCGCCGCGCCATCGAGCTCTCCTTCAGTGCGACCCGCGACACCTTCCGCGGCAGCCTGCGCATGTTGCGCGACAACAAGGACGAGGCTTTCGACCTGCTCAGGAGCGCGCTGACCTCGCCGCATTTCGACACCGTCGACGTCGAACGCATCCGCTCGCAGGTTCTCTCCGGCCTGCGCCGTGAGACCACCAATCCGACCTCGCTGGCGAGCCGCAAATTCCTCGAAGTCGCGTTCGGCGATCATCCCTATGGCCGGCAGACCAACGGCACGCTCGACAGCGTGCCGACCATCACCATCGCCGACATGAAGGACTATGTCGGCCGCGTCCTCGCCAAGGACACGCTGAAGGTCGCGGTCGTCGGCGACGTCGATCCGGCCACGCTCGGCAAGCTCCTCGACCACACCTTCGGCAGCCTGCCCGCCAAGGCCAACCTCACCCCGGTCCCCGACATCGAGGCGGCCAAGCCGCCGCAGCGCGCCTTCGTGGCGCTCGACGTGCCGCAGACCGTCATCACCTTCGGCGGTCCGGGCGTGAAGCGCAGCGACCCGAACTTCATGGCGGCCTATGTCGTCAATCACATCCTCGGCGGCGGCGGGCTGTCCTCGCGGCTCTATCGCGAAGTCCGCGAGAAGCGCGGCCTTGCCTATTCGGTCTATGAATCGCTGCTCTGGATGGAGCATTCGGCCATCTTCATCGGCAACACCGGTACCCGCGCCGACCGTGCTGGCGACACCATCGATGCCATCGAGAAGGAAGTGCGTCGCATTGCCGAAGAGGGACCGACGCAGAAGGAACTCGACGAAGCCAAATCCTATCTCAAGGGTTCGCAGATGTTGGCGCTCGATACGTCCTCGAAGCTCGCGCAGGCGCTGCTGCAATATCAGCAGGACAAGCTGCCGATCGACTATATCGAGAAGCGCAACGGCATCGTCGACGCCGTCACCATGGACGACGCCAAGGCCGCCGCCAAGCGCCTCTGGGGCCAGGGTCTCCTGACCGTCGTCGTCGGCCGCGCCCCGCAGGCGGCCGCGCAGCCGGCCGCCGCTCCCGCGACGAAGTCGAACTGACAGCAACGAACGTCTTCTGAAATGGCCGGGCTTGCCCGGCCATTTGCGTTTCTCCCCTGCACCATTGCCGAAAGTGAGCGTCCGAGATATGTCCGGGACCTCAGGAATGGTGCCATCATGCTGCGGATATCCCGCGATCTCGTCATCGACGAGGACGATATCGAGATCGGCTTTGTCCGCGCCTCCGGCCCGGGCGGGCAGAACGTCAACAAGCTTTCGACCGCGGCCCAGCTGCGCTTCGACACGCGCAGGCTGACCATTCCCGAAGATGCGATGATCCGGCTCGTCCGCATCGCCGGCCAGCGCATGACCAAGGACGGCGTGATCGTGATCCACGCCCAGCGCTTCCGCACCCAGGAACGCAACCGCCAGGACGCCATCGACCGGCTCGTCGAGATTCTGACCGAGGCCATGATTCGGCCGACGCCGCGCCGTGCGACAAAGCCGACTTTTGGCTCCAAGCAGCGCCGGCTCGACGGCAAGAAGCGTCGCAGCGACGTCAAGGCCGGACGGGGCGGCCGCTTCGACGACTAGCGAGCGCAACCGAAGAAACTCCGGCCGCGCCGCGACCGGAGTTTTGCCGTCTCAACAGCGAGATCAGTAACGTTTGGATGGGGCGGCTCCGCCCGTCGCGGCGTCGTCCGCGGTCCCCTTGTGCGCCGCGCTGCCCGTGGTGCCGACTGTACCTCTGGTGCTCTTGGTCGGCTTCATACCGGTCTTCCCGCCTGCCGCACCGGGCTGAGCATCCATCTCCTCATCGCCGCTGCCCATCGGGCTGCCTTGCATCGGCTGGCTTTGCACGGTGCCGCCGGACTTCGCGGGTGGCACACCTTGCGCGAGGACAGGCGTCGCAATCAGAGCCGACAGAGCGCATGCGATCATCGAGGTCTTCACCAACTTCATCCATTTCTCCCGGATTTTTCGCGATGACCGGCCCGGCCATTTCCTGCGCCGCTTGTCCGGATCGGGCCGTCGCACCGCGCAAAGACAATCAAGCAGCGCGATCGCCATGCAATGCGCATCGTGTGGTGATCGTTTAGGGATTTGGCGGCGCTTTCGCGGAATTGTGCTCCGCATATATGGCAGCGCGGAACATTGCGTACGACGCGCGTCTCCGCGCGCGGCAAAACAGCCCGCTACTACCACCGCATCTTTTGCGCCGCCTAGAGTTTGCGCAACGTCGATATGGACGGACGGATTCTTGGCGATGCGCGTGATCGTACTTGGATTGTGCACCGCGATGGTGCTGATGGTCGATGTTGCCAATGCACAAATGCCGTTGCCGGCCGCGAAGCCGCCCGATGGCGCAACGCTGTTCAAACAGCAATGCGCCGTTTGCCACACCTTGAGCCTGTCGGAACCGATGCGCCAGGGGCCACCATTGGTGAAGATCGTCGGCCGCCACGCCGGCAAGGTCGAAGGCTTCAAATATTCGGACGCGCTGGCGAAGGCGGATTTCGACTGGGACGAGACCAGGCTCGATTCTTGGCTCACCAATCCGCAGGCCGTCGTTCCCGGCGTGACCATGGTCTACCGGCAGGCCAAGCCCGAGACGCGCGCCGCCATCATCGCTTACCTGAAGGAGCAGAACTGAATGGCAAAGCCCGTTCATTCCATGATCCGCGTGCTCGACGAAGCGCGCGCGCTCGAGTTCTACAAGCGCGCCTTCGGACTCGAAGTGACCGACCATCTGAAGTTTCAGGACTTCGCGCTGATCTATCTGCGTCACCCCTCCTCACCTTTCGAGGTGGAGCTGACCGTGAATTTTGATCGCAAGGAACCGTACGCGCTCGGCGACGGCTACGGTCATCTCGCCGTGGTGGTCGAGGACCTCGATGCCGAGCACGCCCGCTTCGAGCGAGAGAAGCTGGCACCAGGTCCGCTGCGCGACTTCAAGCACGACGGCAAGACGCTGGCGCGCTTCTTCTTCGTCAGCGATCCAGACGGCTACAAGATCGAGGTGATCCAGCGGGGCGGACGTTTCGGCTGATCAAAATCACAAACATCCAAATCAAAAAATCCACGGAGGAATGCCATGAGAGAAGTCGATCGTCGAAGCAAGCACAGCCGCCGCGTCTTCCTCAAGGGCGCGGCGACCGCCGTCCCCGTCGTTGCCGTCGCGACCAGCGTCGCCGTCAGCGTCGAGGATGCCTGGGCCGATGAGGCCGGCACGCTGTCGCCAGCCACGATGAAGACGCTGCTCAAGGTCGCGCGCGACATCTATCCGCACGATGTGCTCGGCGACAGCTACTACATCACCGCAATCAAGCCTTGGGACGGCAAAGCCGCCAAGGACGCGTCCGTCAAATCGCTGATCAGCGACGGTATCGCGCGGCTCGATCAGAACGCGAAGGATCGCCACAAGGTCACCTACGCCGAAGTGCCCTGGGAAGCCGACCGCGTCGTGCTGCTGAAGGAGATCGAACAGAGCGACTTCTTCCAGAAGGTGCGCGGCGACCTCATCGTCTCGCTTTACAACCAAAAAGAGGTCTGGCCGCGCTTCGGCTACGAGGGCTCCTCCGCCGAGCATGGCGGTTACATCAACCGCGGCTTCGCCGACATCGACTGGCTGCCGAAGGCTTAAGGCCTCACACGGTTCGGGAGAACGCACATGGCAAAATTCGATCTGAACGATAGCGGCGTTGTGGTGATCGTCGGCTCCGGCGCCGGCGGCGGCACGCTGGGCAACGAGCTCGCCCAGAAGGGCGTCAAGGTGGTCATCCTCGAAGCGGGTCCCCGTATCGAGAACCAGGACTTCGTGAACGACGAGTGGGAAAGCTTTTCCCAACTCGCCTGGACCGATGCGCGTACGACGTCGGGGACATGGCGCGTCGCCAAGGATTTTTCGGGCCTTCCGGCCTGGATCGTCAAGGCGGTCGGCGGCTCGACCACACATTGGGCCGGCGCGTCGCTCCGCTTCGACGAGCACGAGTTCAAGGTGAAGACCACCTACGGCAACATTCCAGGTGCAAACCTGCTGGACTGGCCGGTGACGCTTGCGGAGATGGAGCCCTGGTACGCCAAGGCCGAGAACAAGATGGGCGTGACCCACACCAACGGCATTCCCGGATTGCCCGGCAACAATAACTACAAGGTGCTCGAAGCCGGCGCCAAGAAGCTCGGCTACAAGACCGTGCACACCGGCAACATGGCGATCAACAGCCAGCCGCGCGACGGCCGCGGCTCCTGCCAGCAGATCGGCTTCTGCTTCCAGGGCTGCAAGTCCGGCGCGAAATGGTCGACGCTCTATACCGAGATCCCCAAGGGCGAGGCCACCGGCAATCTCGAGGTGCGCCCCGGCAGCATGGTGATCAAGGTCGAGCATGACGCAAGCGGCAAGGTGACCGGGGTGGTCTATGCCGACGAGAGCGGCGCGATGCAGCGCCAGAAGGCCCGCATCGTCGCGGTCGCCGGGAATTCGATCGAAAGCCCGCGGCTGCTGCTCAACAGCGCCTCGAACATGTTCCCCGACGGACTTGGCAACTCATCGGGCCAAGTCGGCCGCAACTACATGCGTCACATGACCGGCAGCGTCTACGCCGTGTTCGAGAAATCCGTGCACATGTATCGCGGCACCACCATGGCCGGCATCGTCCGCGACGAGGCCGCCAACAATCCGAAGCGCGGGTTCGTCGGCGGCTACGAGATGGAGACGCTGTCGATCGGACTGCCCTTCATGGCAGCGTTCCTCAATCCGGGCGCCTGGGGCCGTCCGTTCACCTCAGCGCTTGACGGTTATCCCAGGATGGCCGGCATGTGGCTAGTTGGCGAGGACATGCCGCAGGAGACCAACCGCATCACACTCGATCCGGTCGTGAAGGACAAACACGGACAGGCGGTTGCGAGCGTGCACTTCGACGACCATCCCAACGACGTCGCGATGCGCGCGCATGCCTACAAGCAGGGGGCGGCCGTCTACGACGCCGTCGGCGCCACCGTGACCTATCCGACGCCGCCCTATCCGAGCACGCACAATCTCGGCACCAACCGGATGAGCGAGAAACCGAGGGACGGCGTGGTCAACAAGTTCGGCCAGAGCCACGACGTCAAGAACCTCTTCGTCTCCGACGGCAGCCAGTTCACAAGTGGCGCCGCCTGCAACCCGACCCTGACCATCGTCGCACTCGCGATCCGGCAGGCGGACTACATTGCGGGGGCGATGCAGAAGAAGGAGATTTGAGGGAGCAAAGCAAGCCGCTCCCTCCCTCGTCATTGCGAGCGAAGCGAAGCAATCCAGGAATCCCACCGCGGTGACGGTCTGGATTGCTTCTTCGCAAGAGCTCCTCGCAATGACGGCGGTGGGAAGCGCGTAGCCCGGATGGAGCGAAGCGTAATCCGGGGCGGTCATCACGCGTTGCGCGAATCCCGGATTACGCTGCGCTCCATCCGGGCTACACACCGTTTGCTGAGACCGCTACTCCGCCGCGTCGAGGATCGGCGTCACCGTGGCCTTGAACTCCGGCACCGTCACCATGCTCTTCGAACGATAGATCAGGCACGAACACCGCAACAGCGAGGCGAAATTTTTCACTTCGCCGTGATGGTCGAGCACTTCGTTGTAGAGCGTGGTCAGGAACTTGCCGACGCTCATGTTTTCCTTGGCCGCGATCTCCTCGAGCGTGTCCCAGAACGCCATCTCGAGCCGGATCGAGGTGCAGTGCCCGCCGATTCGCAGAGACCGGGTTTGGGATTCGTAATCGCGTTGCGGCTGGTGCGCGAAGAGATGGCACATGGCGTCCTCCCGTCCTGTTGCCATTTTTTCACGATGCTACACCGCGTCCCGGCACCCCACAATCAGGATGGTCACCGGCGGTTGTATCATCAGGTTTGCGGGATTTTCTCGAACGCCCAATGTCTTCAATGTGATAGGCGGCCCTCTTCCCCAGGGCGCGAAACGGCTGTTGCCCAACGCATGCTTTTGACGCAACACGGGCTAGAATAGCGTCCTCACCGAATCCCATTCGAAAGCCCATGCCCGTCCGTCAATTGCCCGAGCAGGTCGTCAACCGCATCGCCGCCGGCGAGGTGGTCGAGCGTCCGGCGAGCGTGGTCAAGGAACTCGTCGAGAACGCCATCGATGCCGGCGCGAGCCGGATCGACGTCTTCACCGATAGCGGCGGCCGGCGGCGGATCGGCATCACCGACGACGGCGGCGGGATGACCGCGAAGGACCTTGCGCTCGCGGTTGAGCGGCACGCGACGTCGAAGCTCGACGACGAGGATCTGCTGCAGATCCGCACCCTCGGGTTCCGCGGCGAGGCGCTGCCCTCGATCGGCTCGGTCGCGCGCCTCTCCATCACCACGCGGCATGCCAGCGAACCGCATGCCTGGGCGCTCACCGTCGAAGGCGGCGAAAAATCCGAGATCATGCCGGCGGCGCTGGCGCACGGCACCCGTGTCGAGGTCAACGACCTCTTCTATGCGACACCGGCGCGGCTGAAGTTCCTGAAGACCGACCGCACCGAGGCCGAAGCCATCCGCGAGGTGGTCCGGCGCCTCGCCATGGCACGGCCCGACGTCGCCTTCACGCTTGCCGGCGAAGAACGCGCACCCGTCACCTGGGCCGCGGCGTTGCCCGGCGCGGCAGGACGGCTGACGCGGCTCGGCGATATCCTGGGCGCGGAGTTCCGTAGCCATGCCTTCGAGGTCCACGCCGAGCGCGACGGCGTCGTCGTCGCAGGTTATGCGGCGGCGCCTGCTCTCACCAAAGCCAACGCGCTCGGGCAATATCTCTTCGTCAACGGCCGCCCGGTGCGCGACAAGCTGATCCTCGGCGCGGTGCGCGGCGCCTATGCGGACTATCTGCCGCGGGACCGTCATCCGGTGCTGGCGCTGTTCGTCACGCTGGACCCGCGCGAAGTCGATGCCAACGTGCATCCGGCCAAGACCGAGGTGCGTTTCCGCAACGCCGGACTCGTCCGCGCGCTGATCGTGCACGGATTGAAGGAAGGGCTTGCGCGCGAGGGCCGCCGCACCGCCGCCAACAGTGGCGAGAGTGCATTGGCCTCGTTCCGGCCCGCCTTCACGCCTCCGCGTCCGGCAGGCTGGGACTGGCGCGCCTCGCCGTCCGCCCCCGTCGCACCGATGCCGTCATTCGACGGCTCGGCCGCGCCCGCCTTCGCCGAGCGTGCGCAGGCCGCATTCGACGTCGGCGCGCCGAGCGCGGATGTGCGGCTCGAGACCCAGCCGGTGGCCGACCTGGTCGATCGTCCGCTGGGTGCTGCGCGCACGCAGATCCACGAGACCTACATCGTGTCGCAGACCCGCGACGGGCTCATCATCGTGGACCAGCACGCCGCGCATGAGCGCATCGTCTATGAGCGGCTGAAGGCGTCGCTGGCCGAGAACGGTGTGCAGCGGCAGATCCTGCTGATCCCCGAGATCGTCGAGATGGACGAGGCGACGGTCGAGCGCCTGCTGGAGCGCAGCGAGGAGCTGGCCTCGTTCGGACTCGCGATCGAATCCTTCGGCCCCGGCGCCGTCGCGGTGCGCGAGACGCCGTCGCTGCTCGGCAAGACCAATGCCGGCGGATTATTGCGCGATCTCTCCGAGCACATGGCCGAATGGGACGAGGCGCTTCCGCTCGAACGCCGCCTGATGCATGTCGCGGCGACCATGGCCTGCCATGGATCGGTGCGCGCCGGACGAAGACTGCGTCCGGAGGAGATGAACGCCCTGCTCCGCGAGATGGAGGAGACGCCGAACTCCGGCCAGTGCAACCACGGCCGGCCGACCTATGTCGAGCTCAAGCTGAGCGACGTGGAGAAGCTGTTCGGGCGGCGGTGAGACTGCCGTAGGGTGGATTAGCCGAAGGCGTAATCCACCTTTTCACCATCCAAGAAAGCAGACCTTGGTGGATTACGCTTCGCTAATCCACCCTACGCACGGAGTGCGAGGCTACACCTTTTTCAAAAACACGAACTCCGTGTCGTCATAGGCCCGCCGCCCCAGCTCCTCGAAACCTTCCGGCGTCGCGAACTGCGCGGCTTTCGCCTCTTCCACCACCAGCAACGCCCCCGGCGTCAGCCAGCCGCCATCGCGCAAGGATGCGAGCGCCTTCTCCGCAAAACCCTTGCCGTAGGGCGGATCGAGGAACACCAGCGAGAACGGCTCGACGGGATGCGCAGGGCCGAGATCGGTCGCATCGCGGCGATAGACTTTTGTCACGCCGCCGAGGCCGAGCGACTCGACGTTGTTGCGCAGCAAGGCGCGCGCTTCCGCACCGTTGTCGACGAACAGCGTGAACTTCGCACCACGCGACGACGCCTCGATGCCGAGCGCGCCGGTGCCGGCGAAGAGATCGAGCACGCGCGCGTCCTCGATCGGATTATCGTAGGCGTGCACGAGGATATTGAACACGGCCTCGCGCAACCGGTCCGCCGTCGGGCGGATGTCGCGCGAGGACGGTGAGGCGAGATTGCGCCCCTTCAACCTGCCGCCGACGACGCGCAAACTAGTCCTCCCGCGGCGTCAGGTCGCGCTTGCCGTGATAGCCGCGCTTGGGACGGCGCGGCGGGCCATAGCCGTTGGCTTCCTGCTCGTTGCGCTCGCGCGCCTCCTCGCTGCCGGTGCGCTGGACCAGCACGCGGCGGCCCTTGCGGTCGGCGATCACGCCGCGCTTGCTGGCCGGCTTCTTCTCGCTCGGCGCGTCGTCGATGCGCGAGGCTTTCGAGGGCACGTCGAACTGCGCGCCCGACTTCTCGATCACCTTGTCGCCGAGTTGCTCGCGCAGCACGCGCGCGCGGATTTCCTCGACCTGGCCTTCGGGGACTTCGCCGAGCTGGAACGGGCCATAGGAGACGCGGATCAGCCGGTTCACCTCGAGGCCGAGATGGGCGCAGACATTGCGCACCTCGCGGTTCTTGCCTTCGCGGATCGCGAACACCAGCCAGACATTGGCGCCCTGGTCGCGCTCCAGCGTCGCTTCGATCGGACCGTATTTGACGCCGTCGACCTCGATGCCGTTCTTGAGCTGATCGAGCTGCGCCTGCGTGATGTCACCGTGGGCGCGGACGCGATAGCGGCGCAGCCAGCCGGTGTCGGGCAATTCGAGCGTGCGCGCCAGCCCACCGTCATTGGTGAGCAGCAGCAGGCCTTCGGTGTTGAAGTCGAGCCGGCCGATCGAGATCAGGCGCGGCAGGCCTTCGGGCAGATTGTCGAACACGGTCGGACGGCCCTCGGGGTCGTCGTGCGTGGTCATCAGCCCGCGCGGCTTGTGGTAAAGAAACAGCCGCGTGCGCTCGCGCTCCGGCAACGGCTTGCCGTCGACCAGAACGACGTCGTTCTTGGTGATGTCGAGCGCCGGCGAGTTGATGACGCGGCCGTTAACCGTGATGCGGCCTTGCGTGACCATCTCCTCGGCGTCGCGGCGCGAGGCAAGGCCTGCGCGTGCGAGCACCCGGGCGATGCGCTCGCCGGCCTTCTTCGGCTTCGGCGCCTCATCACGGCGCGGCCGTCCGTCGAAATCCCGATCGCGCTCGCGATAGGCGCCGCGGCCGCCGAAGGCCGGGCGCTTCTCGAAGATCCGGCTGTCGTCCTCGTTCTCGCGGCGCGGACGGTCGCCGAAGCGACCTTCGCTACGCGGATGCTCCTGCCAGTCTCTGCGGCCCTCAGGCCGTCCTTCGCGCGAACGGTTGAAGCGCGGACGATCGTCACCGGACCGCTCCTCGCGCGGACGCGAGAAACGCGGGCGGTCATCGCCGCCACGGCCACCCTCACGGCGATCGTCGCGCTTCTGCCAGGGCTTGTCCTCGCTGCGGTCGCGGCCGCCGAAATCCTTGTCAAAGCTCTTGCGCGGCCCTTTGTTGAAGTCCTTGCGGTCGCCGCGCGGCGCGCGATCACCGCGATCGAAGTTCGGACGGTCGCCACGCGGCTTGAAGCTGCGCTCGCCGCGATCCTCGCGCGGGCCACGATCGCCACGGTCGCGTTCGCGATCACCACCACCACGCGAAAACTTCCGCTCGCCGTCGAACTTGCGTTCGGGACGATCGCCGCGCGGCGCATAGGGGCGCTTCTCGCCGAACTTCCGCTCACCGCCGGAGCGGCCGGCCGGCCGCGAGTCATCGCGATCCCGGCTGCGCGGCGGACGGTCGTCGCGGCCAAAGGAGGGGCGATCACCGCGCGGCTTGAAGGGTCGCTTCTCGCCGTCGCGCGATCCGCGATCGGAGAATGGACGATCGCCGCGCGGCTTGAAACTGCGCTCGCCGCGACCTTCGCCATCACGGTCATCGCGCTTGAAGCGCGGACGGTCGCTGAAATCGCGGCGCGGGGCATCGCCGTCCGCGCGGGGACGGAAGGGCCGATCTCCACGGTCGCTGCGCGGCGGGCGGCTGTCACGGTCACCGCGGGGCGGACGGCTGTCGCCTTTGCCCTCGAAGCCGCGCTTGGCGAACTTCTTCTCGGGGCCGCGGGCCTTGCCGCTGCGGCCGCCTTTGGGCGGGCCTCGCCGGCCACGGGAATCGTTGTCTTTGTCGCTGTCGCGAGGCATGAATGATCTCACTCAGGGGATGGCCATTAAGCATTATGCGCGCTCGTTCGGAGCCGCATGCTCAGGCAAAATCGGTAAGCACTTCTGCTGAAGGCGCAGCTACTAGCAGGTTTCTTCGGATGGTACGAGGCTTGAAAGCCCCCTCTTTCATGGATTTGGCGCTCAAAACGGCCGAAAATGCCGGAAAGGCGGGCGAGGTTCCGATCGGGTGCGTCGTGGTCCGGGATTACGAGGTCATCGCCACCGCCGGTAACCGGACGCTGACCGACCACGACCCCACCGCCCATGCCGAGCTGGTGGCGCTGCGCGAGGCCGCCAGGAAAATCGGCAGCGAGCGCCTGGTGGACTGCGACCTCTACGTGACGCTGGAGCCCTGCACCATGTGTGCGGGCGCGATCTCCTTTGCAAGGGTCCGCCGGCTCTATTACGGCGCGGCCGATCCCAAGGGCGGCGCGGTGGAATCGGGCGTGCGGTTCTTTGCCTCGCCGACCTGCCACCACGCGCCGGATGTCTATTCCGGGGTCGGCGAGAGCGAGGCCGCGCGGCTGCTCAAGGAGTTCTTTCGGGAGCGGCGTTAACCGCCCGCGAAAAACTCGCGCAGCGCGCTCGCGGTCACGTCGGGGTTCTCCTCCGTGAGGAAGTGGCCGGAATCCACCGGCATGCCCTCGACGTTAGTGGCCCACTGCTTCCAGGTGTCGAGCGGCGTGGCGGCGGCCTGGGCGATGCCCGCGCCACCCCACAGCGCGAGCATCGGCACCGTGATCTTCTTGCCGGCTTCGAAATCGGCCTTGTCGAGGTCGTAGTCGAAATAGGCGCCGGCGCGGTAGTCCTCGCACATCGCGTGGACGCGGGCGGGATCGCGGAACGGGGCGATGTAGTGGTCGAGCGCGCGCGGGTCGATGGCATCGAGCGTCTTCGACTTGGTCTGGCTCGCCATCTTGAAGCGCAGGAAGAACTCGCCATTGCTGGAGATCAGCGTCTCCGGCAGCGGCGCGGGCTGGGCCAAGAATGTCCAGTGATAGATCTTCAGCGCATAGGCGCGGTTCATCCGCTCCCAGTAATTATAGGTCGGCAGGATATCGAGCACCGCGAGCTTCGACAGCCGGCCCGGATGATCCAACGCCAGCCGATACGACACGCGGCCACCGCGGTCGTGACCGGCCAAAGCGAAGTGGACGTGGCCGAGGCGCTCCATCATCTCGACCATGGCCTTGGCCATCGCGCGCTTGCTGTAGGGGATGTGCAGCGCATCGCTCTCGGGCATGTCGGACCAGCCATAGCCCGGCAGGTCGGCGATGATCAGCGTGAACTTTTCAGCGAGCTCAGGTGCCACGCGGTGCCACTGCACGTGGGTCTGGGAGAAGCCGTGCAGCAGCAGCAGCGGCGGGCCGTTGCCGCCGACGCGGGCGAAGATGCGGCCGAAGGAGGTGTTGATCCATTCCGAGGCGAAGCCCGGATAGAGGTCGGCGAGATCGGACATCTTGTTGCATCCTTATTTGGTTAGTCGCGGGGAAGGCCTCAACAACAAAGTCGAAAAACAACCCCATGCACAGTAGCTAAGTTCAATGCCCGCCTGCACATTTTAAAAATGGCGTCGGGCAAGGCCATCGACGTCCCTCCCTTGCGCCCCGGCGCCGAAAAACCCTGTCAGCGCTTGCTGTTGTCAGCCTTTGCTTTTGTCAGCTCCGGGCCTTCTCGGCCTCCACCGCCTGCCAGCCGATGTCGCGGCGGCAAAAGCCGTCCGGCCAGTTGATGCGGTCGACGGCCTGGTAGGCGCGCGCCTGCGCCTCCGCGACCGTCGCGCCGAGCGCGCAGACGTTGAGCACGCGGCCGCCATTGGCGAGGATCGCGCCGTCCTTCGCCACGGTGCCGGCATGGAAGATCTCGGCGGTCTCCACCTTGGCCGCGTCATCGAGCCCCTCGATGCGCGTGCCCTTCTGGTAGTCGCCGGGATAGCCTTTTGCGGCCATCACCACCGTGAGCGCGGACTCCGGATACCAGCGAATGTCAAAGTTCTTCAGCTGGCCGTCGCATGAGGCCAGGAACGCCGGCACGATGTCCGACATCATGCGCATCATCAGCACCTGGCATTCGGGATCGCCGAAGCGCACGTTGAACTCGAACAGCTTTGGGCCCTGCGTCGTCAGCATGATGCCGGCATAGAGGATGCCGCGGAACGGCGTGCCCCGCTTCTTCATGCCAGCGACCGTCGGCAGGATGATCCTGGCCATAATCACGTCGTGGATCGCGGGCGTCACCAGCGGCGTCGGCGAATAGGCGCCCATGCCGCCGGTGTTCGGGCCGACGTCGTGGTCGAACACGCGCTTGTGGTCCTGCGCGGAGGCCAGCGGGATGGCGGTCTCGCCGTCGCACAGCGCGAAGAAGCTGATCTCGCGGCCGGGGAGAAACTCCTCGATCACGACCTCGGCGCCGGCCTCACCGAAGGCGCCCTCGAACATCATGGCGATGGCGTCCTCGGCCTCGCGCACGGTCTTGGCGACGACGACGCCCTTGCCGGCGGCGAGACCATCGGCCTTCACCACGATCGGCGCGCCCTGGCTCTGCACATAGGCCCGCGCCTCATCGGCACTGGTGAAGCGCTTGTAGGCGCCGGTCGGAATGCCGAACTCGGTACAGAGCGCCTTGGTGAAGCCCTTGGAGCTTTCGAGCTGGGCGGGGATCCTGTCCGGACCGAACGCCTTGATGCCTTCAGCACGGAGATCATCGACGATGCCAGCCGCCAGCGGCGTCTCCGGCCCGACCACCACGAGCTCGACCGCGTTCTTTTTGCAGAAGTCGATCACGGCGGCATGGTCGGCGACATCGATCGCCACGCATTCCGCCTCCTTCGCGATGCCGGCATTGCCGGGCGCGCACCAGAATTTGGTCACCAGGGGAGAGGCCGCGATCTTCCACGCCAGGGCATGTTCGCGGCCGCCGGAACCGAGCAGGAGAATGTGCATCGAAGGCTCGAAATGAGGGGTTTTGCTGGGGCCGGAGGTCGCACGAATCGGGGCGGGTGTGAAGGGGAAACAGGCCGAACTCCCCGGCATTCGGGGGCGCGGCAAGCCGCAAAGCCGGACTCTATCGCCATGCGCGGAGCGAGTTGGCGGTATTAGCCGATGAGGCTGCGGCTTCGATCCAGAGTCAACGGCAGCGATCGGTGAGCTTCTCGGAATTGCGGTGACAATGCACCGAATTCCGAAGCCAAAGCGTCAGTCGGCACCATTTAGGGCACTGTCACCGTACTCCCCGTAATTCGGCTTGATGCGTCGGGCAAAACAGGTGCATAATGCTATTATTCCGAAATCACACAACCTCCGCGACAAGCGCCTCGCCCACGTGAGCCTGCGTCTGTCGACGTCCCCGCTCCTTCCCATGAGGGGAGTTATTACTTTGAATACACATGACCACAGGTTTATAACGCGCCTCCCACACGGAGAACGCGTCCCCTTCGAAGTGCTCCGGCAGTGGACCGAAAGCGGCTCTGTTGAGGCGGCATTGACGGCCATGGCGAAGCAGGACGAATTGCCCCATTGGGGCTCAAAGGGTGCGATTAATCGCGCTGGCGACGCACTCCGTGGCGGCAAGTTGGAGCCAGGACAGGCGACTATTCTAGAAGCGTGGAGGTTGGCCCATCGCGATGTGATCAACTCGTTTCAGTCGCTCTTGCGGGCCAGAGCTAAGAACTTGGATGTGCAGGTGGCGCAGCGATTGAAGCGCCGCTCAACAATTATCGACAAACTGTCACGCCACGACGGAATGCAGCTTGCTCGCATGGATGATGTGGCTGGTTGCCGGCTGATATTTCCTAGTATCAAGATGCTCCACGAATTTCGTTCCAAGGTCCATCATGCAAAATTCAAGCATATCCGCAAAAACGAGAAAGATAAGTACAACTATATAGAAACACCTTCGGATCGCGGCTACCGGGGCATCCACGACATCTACGAACACAAGTCCAAGTCAAAGAAGGGAAATCCGCGGTGCGATGGCCTTCTTATTGAAATTCAGTACCGAACGAATATTCAGCATGCGTGGTCTACAGCCGTCGAGGTCGTAACTGAGGTCACCGAGCATGAGCCAAAATTCGATCGTGGCGACCGGCGCTATGTCGAGTTGTTTCGGCTAGCCAGCGAAATGCTTGCTAGAACTCTGGAGGGATGCCCACCACGATTGTTTCCAGATCTAAACAACAAAGAGTTGTATGCAGAATTCGAGAAGTTAAATGGTGAAATTGGTGTGATGCATATGCTTCTCAATTTGGTCATCAACGATTGGGTGGGAGACCATATAGAGGCAGACCACATAATCTTGCATATCGGCAAGAAGAACGGGTTTAAGCTTTATCAGTTCGATCTGGAATTGGAGGCGTCCGCCAAACTGCTTGAGCTCGAAAAGGAATTTCCGGAAGACAATATCGTCTTAGTGGGCGCCAGAAACGTCGAGGAAGTAAAATCAGCATTCAGAAACTACTTCAACGATGTGAGGGATTTTCTGGGTATGATGATGCGAGCATACGAGATGCTCGATCCAGAAACACACGCCGCAAGGATGGCGGAATATGGCGTTCAACAATGAGCGACGAGTTTGATGGAATTACGGAGTTACGGTGACAGTGCTGGACTGCACGTCACCGTAATCCAGCGGCAACTAGGTCTATTAGTCAAAATCTCTTCTGAATAGAGATTGTATCCGACTAAAAAACTGATGCAACCGGTGCACTCCGACACCCTCGACCCTCATAGCCGCGAGACTAAGTGACGAAACGAGAACCGCGCTTGAAATCAAGTGGGCTGCAAATTGCACCCAACCATCATTCTCGGCCGTTGAGAAGAGATTGAACACTAACACTCCGGTGGCGGTGACCATAAAGAGTACAGTGAGAACAGCCAGAACTGGTCCTGCCGCCGCACCAAGCATCTCACGAAACGGCTCTGTGCAAATCAAAGCGCCCAATGCAAATACGATCGCCATCGCTACGACTGTAGCGAAAGCCCAATACCAATCATCACTCAGTAAGCGGATCGCCAGACCGCTCCTAACTAAAGCGATAACTTCATAACCAACGAAAGCGAAAGCAGCGCCCGATACAGCTAGCACGAGATAAAGAACGTAAAGACGAATGAACCGGTTGAATGTGTAGGGGGAGCTGTTCATGTTCACGCTCCCTTGTGGGTTTTGTAGAGGGATCGTCCACCGCGATAGATGACAGCAGAAATCAGGACCAAGTCGGCGACGTCAAACAGCCACTTAACCTTGAACTCCAATGGTGTCCCATCAAACAGGACTGGATCATGCCCACCGCTAACCCACTTCATAAGCTGGTGCACGGCCATAAGAGTGAGGAAGACGGCAGCAATGACACTGGCGTGAGCAACAACTTCATTGTGAAGATACCACGTCTCTCGCCAGGTCTCCCTCACCTTCCCATACCTAAATGGATAGCTGGGGCCGCCAACTTGTGGCGAGGGTGTCGGCGTTCCAGCCGATGTGTTGTTGCCTTGCACGCCGTTGGTCATAACGCCCTCGCCGCCTCAACATCCTAGGGTAGTATCGTTAGACCAAGAATCAAACGGATTCCTTAATTACTTTCGTAATTGCCGATATTGGTGAGGTTCAGCGCGCCCTTGGGCCTACCCTCTGGATTACCCGAAACTCCAGGTTGAAACGGCGTACCAACCGGCCTACCGTCCGGTCGTTTGTTCGCCGCTGCTTTTCCGCTGTTCACCCCCTGATTATGCACACACGCCCCGCTGGATTGGCAAGCCATGCCGCTGTTTGAGAAATCTGACTGCCCTCCAGAGATGCCCGACAACATCCTTGACGAGCTGAACAACTGCATCGAGCGCCTGCAAGGCAAGCTTGTCGATGTCGTTTTGCTCGGCGAGCCTCCGGTACGTTTTCACGCTACTCATCTGGCACGGAGCTTCATCCAGGCGCATCTGCGCCGCATGCTGATGTTTGTTGAAGGCGGAGTAGCCGAGTTCAGGGCCGGCCGGCCACTGATGACTGAGATGGCATCCAGAGCCTTATATGAGAACGTCGCCGTCTTCTGCGACTACTCGACCAAGCTGCAGGAGCGTTGCGCGGCAGCCAACTATGAAGGCGTGCTCGACTTGACGCAGGAGTACACCTTCGCGACCCGGCTCCCCAGTTTGATGGACACTAAGTGGAAGCAGCCTCAGATTCTCAATCAGATCAATAAGATGAATAAGCGCAACGAGACTTACCGGAGCGCCTATGATCATCTGTCCGAGATCGTGCACCCGAATGGCCTTGGCGCCGTGGTCTACTTTGCCACAAACGATGATAGTGTTCTGACATTCCATCCGCGTGGTGCCGTGCCAGAGCGCCCGATGGAGACGTTGATGATGGCCGCCATTCTGTTGTTCACCGTCTATGTGGAATTGGACGCGATGGAGAAGGGCCTAATCGAGCTTGCCGCTTCGGTTGAATTCAAATAGTGCCTCGGCTCAGCCACGCACCATTCCGATCGAGAACAAAGCCACCTTGTAGAACACTTCGGCCGATGGGATTCCGAGCAGGACAAGTCCCACGACGTATGCGGCCTGCGTAACGGCCCTCGCGAGCCAATACTTCCCGTCGAGATACAGGAAGTAGGTGTGCAGAAATGCCTTCCAATACTGCTCATGAATGTAATTCGCGCGCTTCAGCGATTCGAGGTTCGCCTTGAACAGCGTGCCCATGAGTGCCCGTTCGTATCGGTTCCTCACATACATAGGAACGTTCACTTCAGCGAACCCCACATAGTTTTCAGCATTTGGATGCTGCTTCACCTCCGATGGACAAACTAGGCCGTAGATGACCGTACCGAGAGCTACGCTGCAAAGTCCGAAATATATCAGCAACAGCCGCACCGGAATAACCCCATGCTGTTGCCCTCCGATCACCTTTACGATTTCGAGGTAACCGATGAAGCGCTCGTTAAACAGGATCATGTAGCCGATGAGGGGAATAAGAATGGTCACTCTGGCAGCGTAAGAACTACTAACCGAGCGAAGTTGAGACCACTTAAGTAACAAGTGGCGACGCATGTTCCAGATGCGTAGCAACAGCACTTTTTGACCGAAGCGCATCGCGCAACCCTAAGCTTAATGAGAGAACCACTGCTTCCAAGGCCGTGTATAAGACATTAAGTCCAGCAAAAAGCCACCTCGTCCGCAGAATAGGTTGAGGACGGTTGGCAAGCCACGCAAAACAAGCCGTCAACAGGCAGCCGCCAGCCGCTCCAAAGCCTGTAGGATGGGTTGAGTCCTTGCGAAACCCATCACACGTGTCTCTCGAAGCGTCCGCAAAACTGGCCGGGCGGGAGCAATCCGCGATTCATCGTCACCTGCAGAGAAAGCGATGGGTTTCGTAAGGGCTCAATCCATCCTACGAGATGAAATGGCATTAGGGGCGACGGTTGTACTCTGCAAAATGAGGGGTTGCATCCGCGGACCCAAACGGAGAGTAGGGCTTGCCGAGAGAACCCTCACCCAAGTGAGTTTGTGTCTACTGGCATCGCTGCCGTCTCCCGCAAGGGGCGAGGGCACAAAAATCGGCATCGCAGAGAACTAAACCCGCCTCCCTGCGATGATCTCCTGCAGCGTCGCGAGATGCCGAGTGAAAGCGCCGCTGTCGGCGGCTACCGTCTGCAGCTTCTTGCGGCGTTGTGCACGATTGCTCCCAGGCTCGTCACCTCGCGACGCCCCGGAATGACGGCGGAAAACGCAGGATTCGCGCTTGCCGGCGAAAAGCTTTAACGTCGGGGCCGACCCCAACATGCCGAATCGTTTGCCGATGCCGCCTGCGGAACAACTGAACAACGCCTTCGAATTCACCGTGTCCGAGCTCTCGCAGTCCCTGAAACGGACGGTGGAGGACACCTATGGCCATGTCCGGGTCCGCGGCGAGATCTCCGGCTTTCGCGGCGCCCATTCCTCCGGCCATTGCTATTTCGCGCTCAAGGACGAGAGCGCCAAGATCGAGGCGGTGATCTGGAAGGGCGTGC